>WBZY01000102.1_pt1 | contig 90592 bp, 80 predicted proteins | sample 5204191 | NCBI WGS metagenome assembly WBZY01 (sample SAMN12344363, study PRJNA552823) | activated sludge metagenome | biome: Activated sludge suspended growth; feature: Anammox Sidestream; material: Wastewater; isolation source: activated sludge from anammox sidestream of wastewater treatment... | reverse complement strand
GCCGCGGCCTTCAGCAAGGCGGGCTGGTCGTTGATCAGGTCGTTGGGGTGGCCCGAGCCGAGGGTGTCGAACTCGTGCAGGTACTTGGTGACCATCGGCGGCTGGGCGACCGTGGTCACCGGCGCGGCGAGGAGGACAAGGACCAGGACCCATGGGAGGCGATGCGTACGCATGGGAGGGTGGTGAGGGGGGTGTGTCGAAAGTAAGCAATACCTGCTCGCCACCGGATGCGGATCTCCGTTCGTGGTGCGTTGCTTTGCATCCGGTCCGTCCGCAGCAACGGCACCGGCATGCGCTCCATCCTGGCACCCCTCACCTGGCCCCTGGCGGCGTTGCTGCGGCTGCGCCATGCGCTGTACGATGCCGGCCTGCTGCGCAGCACGCGCCCTGCGGTGCCCACGATCGCCATCGGCAACCTGGCCCTGGGCGGCACGGGCAAGACCCCCATGCTGGAACTGGTGCTGCGCACGCTGGAGGACCAGCGCCCCCTGGCCACCCTGAGCCGGGGCTACGGCCGCCAAGGCACCGACATCCACGAGGTGCACCCCGGGGATACGGCGGACCGCAGCGGTGACGAACCCGTGCAGGTGAAGCGCAACTTCCCCGCGGTGCGGGTGTTCGTGGGCGTGGACCGGGTGAAGGCCATCGCCGCGATCCAGGAACTTGTGCCCGGCGTGAAGGCCGTGGTGCTGGACGATGCCCTGCAGCACCGCCGGCTGGACGCCGGGCTGAACATCCTGCTCACCACGGCCCGGCGGCCCTACTGCGACGATGCCCTGGTGCCGGTCGGCACCCTGCGCGACCTGCGCGCGCGGGCCCGGTGCGCCCAGGTGGTGGTGGTGACCAAATGCCCCGCCCACCCGACGCCTGCGGAGCAGGCCGTCTGGCGCGAACGCCTGGGCCTGCGCCCCCACCAGCAGCTGTTCTTCGCAGGCCTGGCGCACGGTGCCCCGTGCCTGCCGGACGGCCGCCCCCTGGCACCGCCACCGGGCCGGGAGCACAGCGCGCTGGTGGTCACCGGCATCGCACGGCCGGAGCCCCTGGTGGCGCATGCGAGGTCCCTGTTCGGCCGGGTGGAGCACCTGCGCTTCCGCGACCACCATGCCTTCACGGCGGCGGACCTGGCCCGCCTGGCGGGGCGATTCGATACCTTCGCGCCCGCTCCGAAAGTGCTGATCACCACCGAGAAGGACGCCGCCCGCCTGAGGCCCCTGCTGGCCGACGGCCCGCTCCGCGACCTTCCCGTGGCCACCATCGGCATACGGACCGTGATCCTCAACGAACCCGAACGCTTCGCCGAGCTCCTGCACCGCCATGTTGGAACGCATCCAGCGCATCGCTGACCACCTGAAGAAGGCCACCGGCGGCTTCGTGCCGGAGACCGGCATCATCCTCGGCACCGGCCTCAGCGGCCTGGGGCGCGAGATCCAGGTGGCGCACAGCATCCCCTACGGCGACATCCCCGGGTTCCCGGTGAGCACCGTGCAGGGCCATCCGGGCCGGCTGCTGTTCGGCACCCTGGGCGGCAAGCCCGTGGTGGCCATGCAGGGCCGCTTCCACTTCTACGAGGGCTGGAGCATGGCCGAGGTGGTGCTGCCCGTGCGCGTGTTCAAGCTGCTGGGCATCCGCCGCCTCTTCGTGAGCAATGCCTGCGGCGGGGTGAACCCCGACTTCGAGGTGGGCGACCTGATGCTGCTCAACGACCACATCAACCTGTTCCCCAACCCGCTCATCGGGCCCAACCTGGACGCGCTGGGCACGCGCTTCCCGGACATGAGCGAACCCTACGACCGGGCGCTCATCGCCCGCGCCAAGGCCATCGCCGCGCAGCACGGCATCGCCCTGCGCGAAGGCTGCTACGTGGGCCTCACCGGCCCCACCCTGGAGACCCCGGCCGAGTATCACTATGTGCGCGTGATCGGCGGCGACGCGGTGGGCATGAGCACCGTGCCCGAGGTGATCGCCGCACGCCACATGGGCCTGCCCTGCTTCGCCATGAGCGTGATCACCGACATGGGCGTCAAGGGGCGCATCGAGAAGACCACCCACGAAATGGTGCAACGCGTGGCCGAGGGCGCCGAGCCCAAGCTCACCCTCGTCATGCGTGAACTGATCGCCGGCGCCTGATGGACCGCAGCGAGGCCGTGACCGGGACCGGTGCCCCGCACTGGAGCGAACGCTACGAACTGGTGGTGGGCCTGGAGGTGCATGCCCAGCTGCGCACCCACAGCAAGGCCTACTCCAGCGACGCCAACGCCTACGGCGACCACCCCAACACCAATGTGAGCGTGGTGTCCCTGGGCCATCCGGGCACCCTGCCGGTGCTCAACCGCGCCGTGGTGGACCACGCCATCCGCCTGGGCCTGGCCACCGGATGCACCATCGCGGAGCGCATGCACTTCGCCCGCAAGAACTACTTCTACCCCGACCTGCCCAAGGGCTACCAGATCACCCAGGACAGCACCCCCATCTGCACCGGCGGCCATGTGATGATCCCCGTGGACGGCGGCGAGAAGCGCATCGGCATCACCCGCATCCACATGGAGGAGGACGCCGGCAAGAGCATCCACGACGTGGACCCCTTCCACACGCTGGTGGACCTGAACCGCGCCGGCGTGCCCCTGGTGGAGATCGTGAGCGAGCCCGACATCCGCAGCGGGCAGGAGGCCTACGACTACCTGGTGGAGGTGCGCCGCCTGGTGCGCCACCTGGACATCTGCGACGGCAACATGGAGGAGGGCAGCCTGCGCTGCGACGCCAACATCAGCGTGCGGCCCAGGGGCAGCGACCGCTTCGGCACGCGCTGCGAGGTGAAGAACCTCAACAGCTTCCGCAACGTGATGCGCGCCATCGAGCACGAGGCGCAGCGCCAGAGCGAGGTGCTGGACGCCGGCGGCACCGTGCACATGGAGACGCGCACCTTCGACGCCGCCCGGGGCGTCACCGCCGGGTTGCGCAGCAAGGAGCTCGCCCACGACTACCGCTACTTCCCCGAGCCCGACCTGGCCCCCCTGCGCGTGACGCCGCAGCACCTGGAGCGCGTGCGCGCGGCCATGCCCCCCCTGCCCCGCGAGCTGCGCGCCCGCTACACCGGCCAGCTGGGCCTCAGCGCCTACGACGCCGGGGTGCTCACCGACGACAAGGCCACGGCGCTCTACTTCGAGGCCGTGCTGGCCTCCTGCCCCAACACCAAGGCCGCCGCCAACTGGATGATGGGCGATGTACGCGCCTGGTGCAATGCCCAGGGCCGTGCCATGGAGGACTTCCCCCTGCCCCCCGCCCGCATCGCCGAGCTCATCGCCCTGATCGACGCCGGCGCCGTGAGCCACAGCACCGCCTCCCAACGCCTCTTCCCCCTGATGCTCGAACAGCCGGGCACCCCGCCGCAGGAGCTCGCCCAACGGCACGACCTGCTCCAGCAGCGCGACGACGGTGCCGTGGAGGCCGCCATGCGCGAAGCCATGGCCCGCTACCCGGACAAGGTGCAGGCCTACCGCCAGGGCAACAAAGGCCTGCTCGGCCTGTTCATGGGCGAAGTGATGAAGGCCACCAAGGGCAAGGCCGACCCGCGCCAGGCCAATGCCGTGGTCCGCGCCCTGCTCGAACAAGACACGACCTCCTGACCCCCACGTGATGAACCGCAGCCTCCGCCATCCCGCCCTCCCCTTGCTGATCCTCACCCTCGCCGCCTGCACCAACGGCGGTGGTGGCCGGCCCATCGAGCTCGCCATCGAGGGCGCCGGCGGGCGCACCGTGTTCTTCGAGCGCTTCGAGAACAACAGGCCCGTGCGCGTGGACAGCACCGTCCTCGGCCCCGACGGCAAGGGCACCCTGCACGTGCCCGCCCTGCCGCTGGATTTCTACCGCATCCTGCTGGACGACCACGATGCCCTGATCGTGGCCCTGGACAGCGCCGAGACCCTGGTGCTGCACGCCAAGGCCGGGGCCCTCGCACAGCCCACCACGCTGGAAGGCTCCAAGCACACCCAGGACCTGCACGGCTTCTACCGCGAGGCCACCGCGTACGAGCACCGCATCGACTCCCTGCGCCGCCTCATGGCCCAGGGCGCGGGCGACAGCACCACCGTGGACGCCATCAACGCGGCCATGGAAGGCTACCGCGGCCTGTGCAAGGACGCCATCAACGGGCATCCGGGATCGCCGGTGCAGCTGACCGCCGTGAGCAAACTGAACATGCAGCAGGACATGGACAGCTACGCACTGGTGCGCGACCAGCTGCGCAAGACCATGGGCCGTTCGGGCTTCTTCATCGCCTTCCGCGACCAGGTGGACCGCATGGAGAAGCAGGCCGAGGCCATGAAACAGCAGGAGGCCGAGATGCAACGCCTGAGCAACCTGGTGCCCGTGGGCGGCCCGGCACCGGAGATCGCACAGCAGACCCCCGACGGGCGCACCATGAAGCTCAGCGACCTGCGCGGCAAGGTGGTGCTGATCGACTTCTGGGCCAGCTGGTGCAAGCCCTGCCGCATGGAGAACCCCAACGTGAAGAGGGTCTATGACCGCTTCCACGCCAAGGGCTTCGAGATCCTCGGCGTGAGCCTCGACCGCACCAAGGAGGCCTGGACGGCCGCCATCCAGCAGGACGGGCTGCCCTGGCACCACGTGAGCGACCTCGGCTTCTGGAACAACGCGGCCGCACAGGAATACGGCGTCAGCAGCATCCCCTTCACCGTGCTGGTGGACCGCGACGGCAAGGTGATCGACAAGAACCTGCGCGGGCCGGCGCTGGAACGCCGCCTCAGCGAGCTCTTCGGCGGCTGAGCCGCACCCGCCATGCGCCCGGCGCTCCTGATCGCGGCCCTGGCACTGGTGCACGGCGCCCGCGGGCAGGTGCGCTTCCAGCAGCGCGTGGACCATGTGATCGACGTCCGTCTCGACGACCGCGGACACCTGCTGCGCGGCACGGCCACCTTCACCTACCACAACAACAGCCCCACGGCGCTCGACACCCTCCGGGTGCACCTGTGGCCCAACGCCTATGCCGGCCGCCACACCGCCCTGTGCCGCCAACAGGATGCCGCCGGCGACCTGGAACTGCACTTCGCCCGTGCGGAGGACCGTGGCGGGATCGACAGCCTGGCCTTCACCGCCCACGGGCAGGCGCTGCACTGGGGCCACCACCCGGAACACCCCGACATCGCCTGGATCGCCCTCGGCACCGCCCTGCCGCCCGGCAAGACCGTCACCATCGCCACCCCCTTCCGCGTGAAGGTGCCCGATGGCCGCTTCTCCCGGATGGGGCACACCGGCCAGGCCTACTACATCACCCAGTGGTACCCGAAACCCGCCGTGTTCGACCACGACGGCTGGCACGCCATGCCCTACCTCGACCAGGGTGAGTTCTTCGCCGAGTTCGGCAGCTACGACGTGCGCATCACCCTGCCCGCCAACTACGTGGTGGGCGCCACCGGCCTGCTGCAGGACGCGGGGGAAAGGCAATGGATGGACTCCCTGGCCGCCCTGCCGGCCCCACCGCCCACCGACCGCAAGGGGGCCGATCGCTTCCCGCCCTCGGACAGCGCGTGGAAGACCCTCCATTTCGTGCAGGACAGCGTGCACGACTTCGCCTGGTGCGCCGACAAACGCTTCCTCGTGCGCAAGGGCAGCGTCGCCCTGGAGCGCAGCGGCCGCACCATCACCACCTGGGCCCTGTTCACCCCCCGGAACGCGACCCTGTGGGCCAACGCCACGGACCACATCGCACAGGCGCTCGACCACTACAGCCGCATCGTGGGCGACTACCCCTACGCGGCGTGCACGGCCGTGGACGGCACCATCAGCGCGGGCGGCGGCATGGAGTACCCGATGTTCACCATCATCGGCACCATGGGCGACCCGGTGAGCCTGGACAACGTGATCGCCCACGAGGTGGGCCACAACTGGTTCCAGGGCGTGCTGGCAAGCAACGAACGCGACCACCCGTGGATGGATGAGGGCATGAACAGCTACCTGGAACTGCGCTACATGCGCGCGCACCATCCCCGGGGCGGCACCGCCTTCGGGGTGCCGGGCGCCGCGCGGCTGCTGCGCCACCTCCACGACCCGCACCGGGCGGAAAGCGAGCTCGGCTACCGCTTCAACGCGCGCCGCGACCTCGACCAGGCGCCCGACCTGCCCTCCACGCACTTCACGCCGATGAACTACGGCACCATGGTGTACATGAAGACCGCCCTGGTGATGGACCAGGTGGAGGCCTTCCTGGGCACGGCCGTGATGGACAGCTGCCTGCAGGCCTACTACCGCACCTGGGCCTTCCACCATCCCGCGCCGGACGACCTGCGGCGGGTGTTCGAGCAGGTGAGCGGCCGCGACCTGGGCTGGGCCTTCGACGGCCTGTTGGGCAGCCGCGCCAAGGTGGACGTGAAGGCCGTGCGCCTCCGGGGGAACGAGCTGCGCTACCGGATAAAGGGCGGGGTGGCCACGCCCTTCCCCGTGACGGGCCTCGGGGAAGGCTGGCAGGGCACGGTGTGGGTGAGCCCCGACAGCACCGGCCGCACCCGCCTGCCGGCGGCGGCGGACCGCGTGCGCATCGACGCGGGGCAACGCACGCTGGACATCGACCGGCGGAACAACAGCGTGCGGGCGCGGGGGCTGCTGCGCCGTTGGGCCACACCGCGCCTGGCCCCGCTGCTGGGCCTGGAACGTGAGGACCGCCGCTCCACCTGGTGGGCCCCCGCCCTGGCCTGGAACGCGCACGACGGCCTGATGGCCGGCATCGCCCTGCACAACGCCACCTACCCCATGCAGCGCCTCGAATGGGCGGTGGCCCCGCTCTACGGGTTCCGCAGCGAACGCCCGGGCGGCGGCGCACGGCTGATGTGGCACCACGACCGCCTCACGCGCGGGCCCATCGGCAACATCCATGCGGGCATCGCGGTGCGCAGCGCCGCCCTCTCCGCCCCGTCCCCGCTGCAGCGCAGCCACCTGCGCCTGGCCCCCGAGCTCACCGTGGACCTGCGCAGCGACCCCGCACGCCGCAAAGCCGCCCATGCCCTCCGCCTCCGAAGCGTGGTATTGCGCCGTCGCCTGCAGGGGATGCAGGGGGACACCCTGGCCATCGACCGCACGGACGAGGACATCTTCCACGGGCTCGCCTACCGCATGACCGGGCGCAAGCCCCTGGCCCCGCGCACCCTGGAGGTCGACCTGACGCACCACGCCGCCTTCACCCGGCTCTCCGTCGAGCTCCGCCAGGCCTTCGTGTACGACCCGCGGGGGCACCGCGTGGCGCTGCGCCTCTTCGCCGGGCACTTCCTGCGCAAGGAGGTCGCCCGGATGGACCGCAGCATGGGCTGGCGCCTCCACTGGGGATCGAGCGACATGCTGTTCGACCACCTCTTCCTGGACCGCCAGGACGTGGGCCGCAACACCGCCCAGCAGATGGCCAAGGAACAGGGGGCCTTCCGCGTGCCCACCGCGCAGGGCACCTCCGACAGCTGGATCGCGGCGCTCAACCTGGAGGCCGACATGCCCTTCGTGATCCCCCTGAGCCTCTACGCCAGTGCCGGCGCCGCACCCTACACCCTGGTGTCCTCCGGCATCAGGTCCCAACAGTGGCGCATGCACGCCGAGGCCGGCATCGGCATCCGCATCGTGCGCGACGTGGCCGAACTGTGGGTGCCCCTGCTCTTCACCCGCGACATCGCCGATGAACTGGCGCTGCGCGACGTGGACTTCGCCGAGCGCATCCGCTTCGTGCTGGCCCTGGAGGAGCTGAACCCCGCGAAGTTGCTGCGCGGATCGCCGCATTGACGGCCCTCCCGGGGATGTCCACGGCCCGGTCGAGGCGGCATCATCACCACGATCCCGAGCATTGCATATTTTATGCAGTGTATTTTATGCAGCGTATTTTACGTACCTTCGGGACATGGACGAGGGGTTCAACCCCTTCCTGCTGCAGGGCTACGAGGGCCCCGACACCTTCTGCGACCGCGCCACCGAGCTGGCGTTCCTGAAGGAGGCCATGGCCAACCAGCGGAACGTGAGCCTCATCTCCCTGCGCCGCCTGGGCAAGACCGCATTGATCCGGCACTTCTTCGCCGGCCAACGCAAGTTCACCCCCGTTTTCGTGGACCTGTACCGCACGGTGGACCAGCAGGACATGGTGCTGCGCATCGTGCGGGAGACGGTGGCCCGAACGGGAAAGCCCACCGGCGCCTGGCTGCGGGAAGTGGGCCAGGCCATCCGTTCCATGGAGTTCAACCTGCAGTTCGACCCGATCACCGGCCTGCCCGAGTTCGGGGTGTCCATACGGCCGGGTAAGGCGGAAGCCCCGGTCTTGGACGAGCTGTTCCGCTTCCTGGAGGCCCGGAAAAAGCGGGTGGTGATCGCCCTGGATGAATTCCAGCAGGTGGTGGACTATCCGGAAAAGAACACCGAGGCCCTGCTCCGTGAACAGGTGCAGAAGCTCCGGAACGTGCAGTTCATCTTCTCGGGCAGCGACCACCGGATGATGCAGGCCATCTTCGCCCACGGCAAGCGGCCGTTCTACCAGGCCACCGAACCCCTGTACCTGGGCCCCATCCCCACCGATGCGTACACCGAATTCATCATCCGGCATTTCTCCAAAGGCAGACGCCGCATCAGCGAAGCACTGGTGCGCCAAGGACTGGACTGGTGCCGGGGCCACACCTACTACGTGCAGTACCTCTTCAACCGGCTGTACGGCCTGGCCTTGCGCCGGTACGAGCCGAAGGACCTGGCGGCCGTGCAGGCCGGCCTGTTGAAGGAACGCGCGCCGGAATACATGACGCTGAGGCGCCTGCTCAGCCCGAACCAGGCGGCCTTGCTGGAGGCGATCGCCAAGGAAGGCACCGTGGAGCAACCCTTGGCCATGGGGTTCATCCGGGAACACGGGCTCAGTGCGCTGAGCACCGTGCGCCAGAGCTTGGGCGTCCTGCTTGAGAAGGAGCTGCTGCACCAAGCCGAAGAAGGCTACCGCCTCACGGACGTCTTCCTGGGCCATTGGCTGTCCGGCGCGTACGAGTAGCGCCACGCGGTCCTTCCCCACACGGCGCCGCTTCGCCATCTTTGATCCCGATGCAGCCCGGCCGGAAGATCTATTTCCTGAGCGACTTCCACCTCGGCGTGCCCGATGCGGCCAGCAGTCTGGCGCGGGAGAAACGCATCTGTGCCTTCCTGGACGAGGCCGCCAGGGATGCGGCGGAGATCCACCTGCTCGGCGACCTCTTCGACTTCTGGTTCGAGTGGAAGAAAGCCGTTCCCCGCGGGCATGTACGCCTCCTGGGCAAGATGGCCGGGCTCACGGACCGCGGCATTCCCGTGCACCTCCACATCGGGAACCACGACATGTGGATCTTCGATTACGTGCCTTCCGAGACGGGTGTGCTGATCCACCGCGAACCCATCGTGCGGGAGCTCGCCGGCAAGCGGTTCTACATCGGCCACGGCGATGGCCTGGGCCCCGGCGACCACGGCTACAAGTTCATGAAGAGCATCTTCCGGAACCCCGTGTGCCAGTGGCTGTTCGCGCGGCTGCACCCCAACTTCGCGCTGTGGCTCGGCGATTTCTGGAGCGGCCGTAGCCGGAAGAAGAGCTACGAGAACGACCGTAAATGGCTGGGCGAGGACAAGGAGTGGCTGGTGCAGTACTGCCGCGAACGCCTCAGGACCGAGCATTTCGACCACTTGGTCTTCGGCCACCGCCACCTGCCCATCGACATGGAAGTGGCACCCGGTGCGCGCTACGTGAACCTCGGCGACTGGATCACGTACTTCACCTACGGCGTGTTCGACGGCACGGAGATGAAGTTGATGAAACGCGTGGGCGACGGGCCGTTGAACGCGGATGTGCGGATTGCGGGGGGACCGGCGGTGTAGTAACAACGGACCGAACACGGCCATATCCCCAAAGCAATGCGCCGATCATGACTAAGAAGGCCACGAAGAAAGCCCCTACCAAGCCGAAGCGGGCCACGGCCAAGCGCACGCCCACCGTTGCCAAGAAGCCGTTGCTGCACGACATCCGTGGCCTGATCGAATCCGCGCGCCAGCATGTGGCGCAAACGGCCAATGCCACCCTGACGATGCTGTACTGGCACGTTGGCGAGCGCATCGGTCGCGAGGTGCTGAAGGACAGGCGTGCGGAGTATGGGGAGCGAATTGTCGTATCACTGTCACGACAATTGGTGCAGGAATATGGCAAGGGCTTCGGCGTATCGGCACTGACACGCATGGTCAAGTTCTCCGAGGCTTTCCCTGACCAGCGAATTGTTGCGACGCTGTCGCAACAATTGACGTGGAGCCACTTCGTCGAGATCCTTCCGCTCAAGCAGCCCTTGGAGCGCGAGTTCTACGCCGAAATGTGCCGCATCGAGCGCTGGAGCGTACGCACCCTACGCGAGCGCATCGGCAGTCAGATGTACCTGCGCACGGCCATCGCGAAGAAGCCCGAGAACGTGGTGAAGGCCGAGTTGGGCCAGTTGCGCGAAGATGGACGGATGACGCCCGATCTCGTGTTCCGCGATCCGTACATGCTGGACTTCCTTGGCCTTCCACAGGACCATAGCGAACGTGACTTGGAACTCGCCATTCTCCGTGAGATGGAACGCATGCTGCTTGAGTTGGGCACCGGGTTCGCATTCGTGGCACGGCAGAAGCGCATCCCCGTGGACGACGAGGACTTCCACCTCGACCTGCTCTTCTACCACCGGCACCTGAAACGGCTGGTGGCCGTGGACCTGAAGCTGGAGAAGTTCAAGCCTTCGCACAAGGGGCAGATGGAACTGTACCTGAACTGGCTGGACCGCCACGAGCGTGCAGCGGGCGAAGAAGCACCCATTGGCCTGATCCTATGCGCTAGCGCCGGTGCCGAACAGGTGGAACTACTGGACCTGAACGCGTCCAACATCCGCGTGGCGGAATACAGGGCGCACATCCCCGACACCAAGCTGTTGCAGAAGCAGTTGCACCGCGCCGTACTGCTGGCACGTAAAAGCGCGGAACAGAGGAAGAGGAAGTATAGATCCGGCGAGATTTCGTTTGGATCCTGAGTGGCGAATTGGTTGGTTCGCGGCATGAAGAGACACGATGCGCGCAAAGACACCCTGGAGGTGAAGCACGAACGCCGCAAACAAGTGGTGCGCTTGCACAAGAAGGGCAAGGGACCCATGAAGATCGCCGAGCTCACTGGCCTGACCTGGCCCACCGTGCGCAAGGCCATCGACCTGTACGAGGCTGGTGGCAGTGTGGCCTTGAAGTACAAGAAGGTGGGTCGGCGCAAGGGTCAGGGGCGCAGCTTGGGGCCTGCCCAAGAGGCTCATGTGCGGGGCCTGATCAACGAGAAACGCCCCGAACAATTGAAGCTGGACTTCGCTTTGTGGGGCCGGGCAGCGGTGGGCGAGTTGATCGAGCGCGAGTTCGGTGTGAAGCTCAGTGTGCGCACGGTGGGCGATTATCTGAGACGCTGGGGCTACACACCACAAAAGCCGATCAAGCGGGCCTATGAGCGCAACGACAAGGCGATCCGCCAATGGAAGGAGCAGGAGTACCCCGCCATCGCGCAGCAGGCACAGCGGGAGAAGGCCGTGATCCATTGGTTGGACGAGGCGGCCATCGTGAACACCGATGTTCGTGGGCGCAGCTACTCCAAGCGCGGCAAGACGCCTGTGGTGTACGCGCCGGGATCACGCGCCAAGCTCTCGATGATCTCCACGGTCACCAACAAAGGCGAGTCGTGCTGGGAGATCATCGATGGCAACTTCAACGTGGACCGACTGCTCTCCTTCCTGAAAGCTTTGATCAAGGGGAAGCGCAAGAAGCTCTACGTGATCATGGACAACCTGCGCGCCCATCACAGCAAGCGCGTCAAGCAATGGGTGGCCGACCATGCCCATCGCATCGCGGTGTTCTACCTGCCCAGCTACGCCCCGGAACTCAATCCTGATGAACGGCTCAACGGGCAACTCAAGCAAGGTATCCGGGCCAAAGCCCCCAGCCGCAGCAAGTCAGTCCTGTACCAAGTGGCGCACGAACACATGGAGGCGATCTCAGCAGACACGCATCTCATCAAGTCCTTCTTCCAAGATCCCCATGTCAGCTACGCCGCATGAAAACCAAATCCCGCCGACTCAATACTCTTTAGAGCATTATTGGATCAAACGCATGTATGTCCATCAGTCCCGAGTCCTTTAGAAATGGCCTGATCGGGAGGATGGAGTGTATACGAATAAACCAAAGATGCTCTAGCGTAGCCCTGCCCCTACACCCCCAACCTCCCAACCAGGTCCACCAAGCGCGAGCTGTAGCCGTACTCGTTGTCGTACCAACCCATGATCTTCACCATGTTGCCCACCACGCTGGTGAGCTTGGCATCGAAGATGCAGCTGGCGGGATCGCCCACGATGTCCGCGCCCACGATGGGGTCCTCGGTGTAGCGCAGGATGCCCTTCAGGCGGCCTTCGGAGAGGGCCTTGAAGTGGGCATTGATCTCCTCCTCGCTCTTGAGGTTGCGCACGCGGCAGGCGATGTCGGTGATGGATCCGTCCGGCACGGGCACACGGATGCCGCAGCCACCGAGCTTGCCATCCAGCCCGGGCAGCACCCGGGTGACGGCCTTGGCCGCGCCGGTGGTGGTGGGGATGATGCTGACGGCGGCGGCGCGTGCGCGGCGCAGGTCGCGGTGCGGGGCGTCGTGCAGGCGCTGGTCGCCCGTGTAGCTGTGCACGGTGCTGATGAAACCATCCTCGATGCCGCACAGCTCGTCGAGCCCGAGGATCATGGGCGCCGCGCAGTTGGTGGTGCAGCTGGCGTTGCTGACGATGGCCTCGTCGCCGGTGAGGATCCCATCGTTCACCCCGAGCACCACGGTCTTGATGTCGGGGTCCTTGGCCGGTGCGGAGAGGATCACGCGCCTGGCGCCGGCCCGCAGATGCGCCGATGCCAGCTCACCGGTGAGGAAACGCCCCGTGCATTCGAGCACCACGTCGATGCCGAGCTTCTTCCACGGCAGCTTCGCGGGGTCGGCCTCGGCGATCGCGAGCACTTCGCGGCCGTCGAGCACGAGCTTCCCGGCCTCGTGCTGCACCGCGCCGGGGTAGGGACCGTGCACCGAGTCGTACTTCAAGAGGTGGGCCAGGGTGCGCTCGTCGGTCAGGTCGTTCACCGCGACGAGGTCGATGTCCTTGGTGGCGAGGATCACGCGGGTGGTGACCCGGCCGATCCTGCCGAAACCGTTGATGGCTACGCGTATGCCGCCCATGTGCGTTCCCGGGATGTGGAGGGTGTGAAAAAGCGGACCCCGGACAGCGTTGTCCGGGGTCCACGAAGACGGTCCATAGCCTGTCAGTGGGCCACCACGAGGCGTCCCGAGCGCGACAGGCTGCCCGAGCGCAGTTCCACCACGTAGGTGCCGTTGGCGAGGTCGTTCACCCCCAGCAGCACCTGGTTGCCGCCTTTGGCGTAGGCTGCGGCGCGATGGGCCCGCACCACCCGTCCGTGGAGGTCGTAGATGGTGATGGCCACCTCCCGCCGTTCGGCGAGGTCGAACACCACGGTGGTCTGCGCCTGCGCCGGGTTGGGGAGGAACCGCACATCACCGATGACCTGGGTGGTCGCCGCGGCACCGGGCCGATCGGCCACCGCCAGGTAGGTCTCGCTGCGGAAGGCCCCACGCCCGTGGGTGCCGGCGTAGATCACGCCCTGGTTGGTGAGGTAGTCCGGTCCGTAGGGGTTGGTGTTCCACTTCCAGCGCTGCTGGCGCACCTGGAAGGTGGGCACCTTGTCCATGCCGGTGTTCTCGAAGCTCCAGGTGGTGCCACCGTCGTCGGTGGCCATCACGCCGAACTCGGTGCCGATCACGAAGATGTCGGGGTTCTCGTAGTGGATCAGCCCGTCGTACACCGGCATGCCGGTGAGCTCGGCGGGTACGTTCCACTTGTTGGCCACCGAGGGCGTTCCGCTGATGCCGGTGATGAGGCGCACCTTCTGCGAGCCACCGTAGCCGCCCTGGGTCACCAGCAACCGGTCCGGGTCGTTGGGATCGGAGCTCAGGCCGGTGACGGGCGCACCGCTGGACATCAGCGTCACGGGCGTGGAGAGCTGCACGTTGGTGCCCAGCTCCACATCGGCCTGGTCCAGCGTGTAGGCGTTGTTGAAGCCTTCCACCATGAACACTTCACCCTCGAGCGTGCCCCAGAACAGGCGGTCGCCGTCCGCGGACCATTCCAGCACGTTGACGCTGCCGCCGGCGTTGTTCGCCACCCGCCACCACTCGGGGTTCTCCACGAACTGGCAGGCGTCGCGGGTCACCCACACCCCCTGGGCGGCGGAGAAGCCCACGGCGAAGAGGGTCTGCACACGGTCCTGCAGGCGGAGCTCCTCGTCCGGGAGCACCATGGCCTGGGTAATGGTGTGGTACTGGTCGATCTGGGGCATGCGGCCCTTGTAGGTGATCACCTCGCCGAAGAAGAGCGTGTCCTCGGTGTTGTTCTGCCAGGTGATGCTGTCCTGGCTGTTCACGTCGTTCCAGTTCTCGTGGAGCCGGATGTTGGTGTAGAAGTCGCCCAGGCCAGCGCCACCCAGTTCACCCGGCGTGCCCAGGGCCAGGACGCGCGCGTCGTAGAAATCGCCGAAGTTGACACCGTTGTCGGCCGAGCGCGCCAGCGAGCCGAAGTACACCGTGGAGAACAGGATGTTGGGGTCGATCTGCGAGATCTCGCAGTCGAAGCCGTCGCCACCGCTCACCTCCACGGCCTCCTGGGGGGTGTTGCCGCCGGTGAGCCGGATGTACTGGGTGCCGTTGTCCTGGGTGCCGCCCATGACCTTGCCCTTGGGCGAATAGGCCAGCGAGTAGAACTGGGTGATGTTGAGGAAACGGTTGCCGGCGTAGAACACCCCGCCGAGGTCGGGGCTCACGTAGATGCCGCCGTCGCAGGCCACGTACACCGTGTGCCCGTCGGGCGAGAAGGTGATGTCGTGGATGTCGGCATGCACACAGTTGAAGCAGCCCGGGAAATCGAAGGCCAGCGCCAGCTGCACCGGCTGGGCGTTGAGGCTGGTGGTCCACAGGGAGACCCCGCCGAGCCAGATGCGGTCGGGTTCGCCGGGGACCACGGCGAGCACGTTGTCCCACCAGCCCTGGCTGTTGTCGCCGAAGATGTCGAGCTCGGGCACGCCGTTGTTGCCGAAGCCGGCCGGCCAGATGCGGAACCAGTTGAAGCCCTTGTCGGTGGTGGCCCACACGCCGTTCATCTGCCCCCCGCCGGTGGCGATCATGCAGTACATGTAGTTGTCGTCATCCGGGGAGATGGCGAACTCCATGCGCCCGATCTGGCTGTTGGGGAAGTTGTTGTCGTTGAGGGTCATGTTGTCGAAGCTCGCACCGCCGTCCCGGCTCACGTAGCACGTGCTGCCGATGTTGCAGATCAGGGTCGAGCCGTCGGCATCGATCTCCAGGGCCCTGCACAACGAGGTGGGGAGCCCGGGGGCCGGGGTGAGGCTGTTGTTGCTCTCGTCGTACAGGGCCAGGCCGTTCACATGGGCCACCCACAGTTTGGTGGGCTCGGTGGGGTGGGCCACGATCTTGTCCACGATGGCCCAGTCGTCGCTGGTGGTCCAGTTGGTGGTGGTGCCGAACACCTGGGTGAAGGTCGCGCCCCCGTCGGCGGTCATGAACAGGCCGTTGCCGATGAAGCCGCTGCCTCCCGTGCCGGACTGCCCTTCGGAGGTGGAGCCGGTGGCCACGTACACATGGCCGTTGCCCAGGATGGCGATGCTGCTGATGCAGAGGTTCTCATTGAAGGTCGGGATCTTCTCCCAAGTGTTGGCCCCGTTGGTCGAGCGGTAGAGGCCACCGGAGACCCCGCCGCACCACAGGACCTGGGTGTTGGCCGGATCCACCACGATGGTGCGGATGCGGCCGCCCACGTTGTCGGGACCCATCTCCTGCCATTCGAGGCCCACGCTCTTGGGGCCTCCGAAAGCGTTGACGGCGGCCTCCATGGCGAGGCGGTCGCCGGGCTCGATGCGGCCGGTGGCCAGATTGCCCCGCACCTTGGTCATGTATTCCATGGCACCGCGCGCGCTGCCGGCCGGGGGGCCGTCCGTGCGCGGGGTGTAGCGGAGACCTTGTTCGCCGGACCAGATGGCGGCGATGGCGAGGGCGACGGTGGTGGTGGCCAGAAGGCCGTTGCGTACTGCTCGGGTCATGGTCGGTTTCGGGGTGGCCGGTGGTGATTCGTGGACGAAGGAACACAAAGATAGTCGGGCGCGGCTTCCTTCCGGTCTGCCGCCGACCACAAAACACCCGTTCCGCACAGGTCCGGTCAGTGCACGTGGCGTTCGGCGTGGTAGCTGGAACGCACCAGCGGGCTGCTTTCCACGAAGCGGAAACCCCGCGCCAGGCCCTCTTCCCGGAAGCGCGCGAAGCGGTCGGGGTGGACGAACTCCTGCACTTCCAGGTGCGCCTTGGTGGGCTGCAGGTACTGGCCGATGGTCATCACCTGGGTGCCCACCGCCCGCAGGTCGTCCATGGTCTCCAGCACCTCGCGGTCGGTCTCGCCCAGGCCGAGCATGATGCCGCTCTTGGTGCGCAGGCCGGCCTTCCCGGCCCGCATGAGCACCTCCAGGCTGCGGTCGTAGCGCGCCTGCACACGCACCTGGCGCGAGAGGCGGCGCACGGTCTCCAGGTTGTGGGAGAGCACTTCGGGGGCCTCCGCGAGCACCGTCGCCAGGTGCTGCCACTGCCCCTTGAAGTCGGGGATCAGCGTTTCCATGGTGGTGCCCGGGCAGCGCCGCCGCACGGCACGGATGGTGCGGGCCCAGGTGTCGGCGCCGCAGTCCTCCAGGTCGTCGCGGTCCACGCTGGTGATCACGCAGTGCTTCACCCCCATGAGCTCCACGCTGCGGGCCACGCGGGCCGGCTCGAAGGGGTCCACCGGTTCAGGCCTGCCGGTGGAAACGGCGCAGAAGCCGCAGCTGCGCGTGCACACGTTGCCCAGGATCATGAAGGTGGCGGTGCCCTCGCCCCAGCACTCGCCCATGTTGGGGCAGTTGCCGCTCTGGCAGATGGTGTGCAGCTTGTGCTCGTTGACGATGGAACGCACCTTGCGGTAGTTCTCGCCCGTGGGCAGCTTCACCCGCAGCCATTCGGGCCGCCGGGCCGGGCGTGCCGCCTGTACGTTCTCCTCCATGCTCATCGTACGTACTTCTTTCCGAACTGGACGCTCAGGTACAGTTCCGGAAAGAACTGCTTGTTCTCCACCCCGTCCAGCTCGGCCATGATGGGCAGGCGCTCGGGGAAGACGTCGATGCTGGCGCCCACCTCCAGGGCCTTGATGCCGGCGGCGGCGCCGGAGTGCTCGAAGTTGAGCCCGAAGCGGGCGAAGCCCCCGAAGCGGAAGGTGGACCCTTCGATCCCCTTGAACCAGGAGGCCCGCCCGAAGATGTCGTCCGGGTAATGCTGCTGCGGGTCGTAGCGCTCCACGGCGATCGTCTCGTAGGGCAGGCTGGGCTTGCCGATCTGCAGGTACACCGGCTTGAGCATCGCGATGGACGGGCCGATGCCCCAGACGTAGTTCACCTCCACCCCGCTCTTGCGCAGCTTGTCGGTGATCAGCTCCTTGCGCCCCCAGGTGGGCCGGAACAGCAGCACGCTGTTGAGCTTGCCGTAGAAATACCCCCGGGCGTCCTCGTAGTACGGGTTGAAGCTCTTGATCTCCTTGGGGTGCTTCATGCACACGATCTCGATACCGATCATGCGGCGCGAGCGTGCGGTGCGGTGCTTGCCGTGGAAGAGGTTGGCGCCCCAGCCGTCCCCGTGGGCGATGAGCCCCCCGTGGAGCTCCTTCTTGTAGAGGATCCGCGTTTCGTCGTACACCGTCTGCTGCGCCAACAGCCAGGCCGGCAGCACAAGCAGCAGTAGAAGGATCGGGGCCCGCATGGAGGAGGTCAAAGTTATGCAGACCACGTTACCTTGCCGACCAACGACCATGAGCACCTCCACCGTCCATTACCTGGGCGACCTGCGCACCGAGGCGCGGCACACCCGCAGCGGAAGCACCCTGTTGACCGATGCGCCGCCGGACAACCGCGGGCTGGGCGAGGCCTTTTCGCCGACCGACCTGATGAGCACCGCCCTGGCCTGCTGCCTGATGACGGTGGTGGGGATCCGGGCGCGTGACAAGGGTTACCCGTTGCACGGCTTCTCGGCCCAGGTCACCAAGCACATGGCCGCGAACCCCCGGCGGGTGTCGCGGATCGAGGTGGACATCACCGTGGATGGTGCGGGGCTGGATGCGGCCATGCGCGCCGAGCTCGAGGAGGTGGCACGCACCTGCCCGGTGGCCCTGAGCCTGCGCGACGACCTGGTCCAGGAGCTGCGTTTCACCTACCGCTGAACCGGGAACACGAAAGCCCGGTCCTTCGGGCCGGGCTTGAAGCGTGTCGTGTGGGGGATCAGGCGGGGCGTTCGGCCTTCACCTGATGCGTCTTGGAGTAGGCCGGGCAGCTGTGGGAGGAACTGCAGGAGCTGAAGAGCACAGCGCCCACCGCCACCACCGCCAGTACCAGAAGCACCTTTTTCATCGTTCTGCGTTCGTTTGCTACGTTCCTTGGACGTAGTTGTAACGTTCCGTTCCGTCCAAAGTTATCGCGTGGAACGACCGGGCCAACGAAAATGTTTCAACGATCCGTTGGCGATCTTTCGGGACACGACGACCATGACCACCACCACCGCCCCCCCCGCCGAGCTCGGTCCAGGCTGGTCGCGCGTGCTCGGTGCCGAGTTCACCAAGCCCTACTTCCGGGCCCTGAAGACCTTCCTGGAGGAGGAGCGGTCCCGGCACCGCGTGTTCCCGGCCGGGCGGGACATCCTGCGCGCCTTCGCCCGCACCCCGCTGGAGGCCGTGCGGGTGGTGATCCTCGGACAGGACCCCTACCACGGCGAAGGGCAGGCGCACGGGCTCTGCTTCAGCGTGCCCGCCGGGGTGCCGCCGCCCCCGTCGCTCGCCAACATCTTCGCCGAGCTGCAGCGCGACCTGGGCCTGCCCCGACCCGCCCATGGCGACCTGGGCCGCTGGGCCGACCAGGGCGTGCTGCTGCTCAACGCCACGCTCACCGTGCGCGCGGACCAGGCCGGATCGCACCAGGGCAGGGGCTGGGAGACCTTCACCGACGCCGCCATCCAGGCCCTGGCCACCGAGCGGAGCGGCCTGGTGTTCCTGCTCTGGGGCCGCCACGCCCAGCGCAAGGAGGCGCTGGTGCCGCCGGACCGCCACTACGTGCTGAAGGCCCCCCACCCCAGCCCGCTCTCGGCCCACCGCGGCTTCATCGGCTGCGGCCACTTCTCGGCCACCAACGAGATCCTCCAGGCCCAGGGCCTGCCCCCCATCGACTGGCGCCCGTGAAAGCCACCTCCCCGCACCGGGCCGCCCGTGCGGTCGCCATGGCCGTGCTGCTGCACGGTGTGCTTGCCGCACCCGCCCAGCGCACCGTCCTGGTGCTGGATGCCGACGGCCCGCTGCCCAAGCGGGCCCGGCGCCCCGAGCGCCTTGCCACGCCCCCGGAAGCCGAGGCGCGCGCCATGGCCTGGGTGGATGCCCTGCGCGCCGCAGGCGCCTTGGAAGCCTCGTTGGACACCTGCATCCTGCTGAACGACACCCTGCGCTGCACCCTGCACCGCGGGCCCGACCACCGCTGGGCCGCGCTTTCCGGCGCCGGCATTCCGCCCGACATGGCGGGGCGGGTGAAGTTCCGGGAACGTGCCCACGCCGGCCGGCCCATCTCCCCCCAGCGCACCGTGAAGCTCCTGGACGACCTGCTGCGCGATGCCGAGGACCACGGCCACCCCTTCGCCACCGTGCGGCTGGACAGCCTGCGAGCCACTGGCGATGGGCTGCAGGCCGTGGTGCGTGTGGACCGCGGGCCCCTGGTGCGCATCGACAGCGTGGTGGTGAAAGGCAACGCCCGCACCTCGGTGCGCTACCTGCACCAGCACATCGGCATACGGCCGGGCGACGTGTACGACGAATCGCTGATCGTGGCGTTGGACCGCCGCCTGCGCGAGCTGCCCTTCGTGACCCAGCGGCAGAAGCCCTACGTGCTCTTCGCCCCCGAACGCACCAAGCTCTACCTCTTCCTGGACCACCGCCGCGCCAGCTCCATCAACGGCATCCTGGGGGTGCTGCCCGATGCCGCCACCGGGCGTGTGGCCTTCACCGGCGACGTGGACCTGAAGCTGCGCAACGCCCTGCGCCGCGGGGAGTCCATCGACCTCAACTGGCGCAGCCTGAAGGACCGCACCCAGGACCTGAAGGTGCGCACCGCCGTGCCCTTCCTGTTCCGCACCCCCTTCGGCATCGACCTCTCGCTGAAGCTCTTCCGCCGCGACACCTCGTTCCTGGAGGTGAACGGCCGCGGGGCCGTGCAGCTCGCCCTGCGGCAGGGCGACGTGCTGAGCGTCTTCGTGAACAGCCGTTCCTCCAAGCCCCTGGGGCGCTCCACCGTGCTGCCACCCGGCATGGGCCATGTGAAGCTGCTCACCTACGGCCTGGGCATCGAACGCACGCGGTTCGACTACCGCCTGAACCCGCAGCGCGGCCACGCCGTGGTGCTGGAGGGTTCGGCCGGCAACAAGGAGAGCCGGGTGCCCGACCCGATGGACAACAGCCTCACGGTGGCGACGCGCACGCTGCAGGTGCAGGCCGAGGGGCAGGTGGTGGTGCACCTGGCGTTGGGGCGCCGCGGCACGGTGCGCCTGGCGGCGCAGGGGGGCACCATGCTCAACGACCGGCTGTACCTCAACGAGCTGTACCGGCTGGGCGGCATCCGCAACCTGCGCGGAGTGGACGAAGCCTCGATCTATGCCAGCAGCTTCGCCATCGGCACGGTGGAGTACCGCCTGCTGCTGGAGGAGAACAGCAACGCCTTCGTCTTTGTGGACCAGGCCTGGTGGGAGGACCGCAGCCGGGCGGAGCCGCTCGTGGACGACCCCATCGGGTTCGGCATCGGCACCAACTTCGAGACCAAGGCCGGTATCTTCAGCCTCACCTATGCGCTGGGGAGCCAGTTCAACAACCCCTTCGACATACGCGATGGCAAGGTCCACTTCGGCTTCACCAGCCTCTTCTGAGCGACCGTCCGGAGGCGTCGGGGTCGGTGTGGCGATCGCCCTGGCGTTGGTGTGGAGCGCCGCCCAGGCCAAGGAGCCGCCACGGCAGGGGCTCGCGGACATGCTGCTCGAGTACCTGGGCGTCCGTTATCCGGGCACGCCCCTCGGGGGGCACATCCTGTACGTGTCGGTGCAGCGCCAGCAGCTGTTCCATGTGGTGGACGGCCGTGTCCGGGACAGCTACCCCATCGCCACCGCGCGGGCCGGCCTGGGCAACACCGCGGACAGTTTCCGCACGCCGCCGGGCCTGCACCGCGTGGTGGAGAAGATCGGCGGCGGGCTCCCGCCCGGGGCAGTGCTCAAGGACCGGCGGCCCACCGGCGAAGTGGCCGACCTGGCCCGTGCCGACCGTTCACGCGATGTGATCACCTCCCGCATCCTGCGGCTGGAAGGTCTGGAGGATGGCGTGAACCGCGGCGGCGGCGTGGACAGCTATGCCCGGCAGATCTACGTGCACGGCACGGGCGACGAAGGGTCCCTGAACACGCCCTCCTCCATGGGCTGCGTGCGCATGGGCAACGCGGACATCATCGCCCTGTTCGACCAGGTGCCCGTGGGCACGCTGGTGGTGATCCTGGACAACTGAGGCGGCCCCGGCCCGTACCTTCGTGCGCATGGTGTGGCCGGGCCGCAGGAGGATCGATCGGTGCGTGGGCGGGGATGCCATCCGCTGCGTGCGGCGGGCCCTGCCCGTGGCACGCTGCCTGCCATGGGTGCTGGTCGTCGCGCTGGTCCAGGGCTGCGGCAGCCGCCCGCCCGCACGGCCGGGCACGGCGGACAACATGGCCTACCTCTACGGCCAGGAGGCCTCCAGCATGGAGTTCCGGGCCCGGGTGCACCATCTGCCCGACCAGGCCTCGGTGATCTTCTTCAGCCTTCGCACACGCGACCTGCTGTACAAGGGCGATGGGGACGGACCGCCCTTCCGCGCCTCGGTCCGTGTGACCTACGAGGCGTTCAGTGACTGGAACGCACGCACCCTGCTGGACAGCTCCAGCACGCTGGTGCACGACACCCGGAACGGCCCCGGCGACGACCAAGAGCTCATCGGGCGGATGGACCTGCGGCGCAATGAACGCAGCAGCTTCGTGCTGCGGATCACGGCCCACGACCTGAACCGCAATGCACGCAGCACGGTGCTGATCGACGTGGACCATGCGGACGGCGGGGTCCGCCAGGATTTCCTGCCGATGGAACGCGACCGCGACCTGCCCTATTTCGACGACCATTTCGGCGGACCTATCGCGCTGCGCATCCATTGCCCCCGCTACGCCGGACGCACGCTGCTGGCGGCGCATCACCCCCTGGACCAACGGCTGCCCACCCCGGTGTTCACCGACCAGGGGGGGCCCGAACCCGGGGTCGTTCCGGACAGCAGTTTCACCGTGCAGGTGGATGCCAAGGGCGACCTGTTCCTGGACCTGGTGCGGCCGGGCTGTTACCACCTGCGGCCGGACAGCGCGCGCAGCGACGGGTACAGTCTTTTCGTGCTCGGCGCGGGTCACCCGTACGTGGCCGACGCGCAAGGCATGGTGCCCGCGCTTCGCTACATCACCTCCATGCAGGAGTTCGACCGCATCCGCAACGCGACGGACGTCCGCAAGGCCGTGGAGCAGTTCTGGCTGGATGCGGCGGGCGACCGTGAGCGGGCGCGCGCCGCCATCCGGGCCTACTACGGTCGCGTGGAAAGCGCGAACCGCTACTTCACAGCGCACGTGGAGGGCTGGCGCACGGACCGGGGCCTGGTGCACATCATCTTCGGCACCCCGACCACCATCCACCGCACGGCCCGGGGAGAGGTGTGGACCTACGGGGAGGAGAGCAACCTGATGAGCACCTCGTTCACGTTCATCCGGCGCAGTTCGCCTTTCACCGCCAACGACCTGGTGCTGGAGCGCGACCCCCTGCTGAAGGGGGCCTGGTACCGCAACGTGGAAAGCTGGCGCAACGGCCGTGTGCTGCAGAACTGATGGCGGGACGTGACGGCATCCTCTTCGGCATCCATCCGGTGCTGGAAGCCTTGCGCTCGGGCGCGACGGTGGAGCGTGTCCTCCTGAAGCGGGACGCCACCGGTGAGGGCCCCCGCACCGTGCGACAGACCGCGCAAAGCCTCGGGGTGCCCGTGCAGATGGTGCCCGCCGAGAAGCTGGACCGCCTGACGCGCGGCGAGCACCAGGGCGTGGTGGCCCTGGTGAGCCCGGTGGGCCGGCAGGACCTGGACGAAGTGATCAGCATGGCGTACGAGCGTGGCGAGCGGCCCCTGATCGTGGCGTTGGACGGGGTGACCGACGTGCGCAATGCCGGGGCCGTGGCCCGCAGTGCCGAATGCCTGGGCGCGCATGCCCTGCTGGTGCCCGTCACCGGCTCGGCGCGCCTTGGACCGGATGCGGTGAAGAGCTCGGCCGGCGCCCTGATGCGGCTGCCGGTGTGCCGCACGCGCATGTTGGTGGACGGCCTGCATGTGGCCCGGGCCCATGGCCTGCGCATCGTGGCCTGCACCGAGAAGGCGCGCACGGACCTGCAGGAAGCGGACCTCTCGGGACCCCTGGTGCTGGTGCTCGGGGCGGAGGACACCGGGATCAGCGACCGGGTGCTGCGCATGGCCGACACCTTGGTGCGCATCCCCATGGTGGGCCGCTTGGGTTCGCTCAACGTCAGTGTCGCCGCGGGGATCGCGCTCTACGCCACCCACACCGCACGTTCCCGGACCGACCGCTGAGGCGGCTCCGCCGATCGTGTGAGGGTATCCGTCCGTCCGATCCCCGCTTCCGTCGATAACCTTTCGCCCCAAGGTCCGGTACAAAGGGCCGCGAACTCCGGGACCACTCCTCCCGCGGGAACGCGAGAACGAACGGACCATGGATCGGAAAGCCTTCCAGAAGGGCCTGATCGTCAGCACCATGCTGCTGACCAGCGCCATCGGCCTCCAAGCCCAGACCCCACCCACCACCCTGACCGTGCGGGTGTCCGGGCTCACCGCCCAGGAGCGTGACGCCTTGGCCCAGGACCTGCGCAACGGCACCGGCCTGGAGCTGGCCTTCGCCTGCGTGCCCGCCGGGCTTCTGGTGATCGCCCCGGTGGATCCCCAGAGCGGGATCGATCCGCACGTCGCCGCCGCCCCCAGCATCGGCCGCACGGTGACCACCGCCCGCGCCGTGGAGGAAACCCTGACCCTGCAGCAGGCCGAGGACCTCTGCACCAACGCCCGCAACCAATGAGCCTCCAGCGCCCCGTCCGCTCCTGCGCCAAGGCCGTGATGACCCTCCTCGCGGTCGTCGGCCTTTCCGCCACCAACACCATGGGCCAGCTGGTGGTGGGCCCGCAGACGAACCTCCAGCAACTGGCCGCCACCATCACCGGCCCGGGGGTGACCATCAGCAACCCGGTGATCACCTGCCACAGCCTGGGGTATGGCGAGTTCACCTACACCGGCAGCGCCCTGACGGCCGAGGAGGGGGTGCTCCTCACAACGGGCCGGATCAGCGATGCGCCGGGCCCCAACAACAACAGCGGCAACAGCAACTGGTTCGGCCAGGGCACCGCGGGCGACCCCGTCCTCAACGCGGTCACCGGGCGCAACACGATGGACGCCTGCAAGTTCGAGTTCGACATCATCCCCACGGGCGACAGCCTCTCGTTCAACTTCGTGTTCGCCAGCGAGGAGTACAACGAGTGGGTGGGCTCCCAGTACAACGACGTCTTCGGCTTCTACATCAGCGGCCCGGGCATCGTGGGCGACCCGAACGCGGGCAGCGCCAAGAACATCGCCCTGATCCCCGGCAGCAACCAGCCGGTGACGATCAACAACGTGAACAACGGCAGCAACGCGGCCTATTACCACGACAACGCCGGTGGTGCCGACATCCAGTACGATGGCTACACCCAGGGCCTGGTGGCGCGCAGTGCGGTGACCCCCTGTGCGACCTACCACCTGAAACTGGTGATCGCCGACGCCTCCGACCGGAAGTACGACTCGGGCGTGTTCATCGAGAAGATCGAGAGCAACAACGTGACCATGCAGGCCTTCACGGTGAACGGGACCCCCGAGCTCGTGGAAGGCTGCAACCCGGGCTGGGTGCGTTTCGCACGCCCCTTCGCGCAGCCCACACCGCTCCCCATCACGTACTACATCCAGGGCAGCGCCACCAACGGCACGGACTACACGGCCATCGCCCCGGTGAACCCCCTCCTGGCCAAGACCATCACCATCCCGGCGAACCAGACCCACGTGGACCGGCCGGTGGATCCCGTGGCCGACGGCCTCAATGAAGGCACCGAGGAACTGCTCTTCATCCTAGGGAACCCCTTCTGCCCGGCGCAGAACCTGGACTCCCTGGTCTTCCCCTTGTTGGACACGCTGTCCTCCACGGTCTCGCCCGGCGGCACGATCTGCGCCGGTGGTTCCTGGCCGATGCAGGTCACCGGTGGTTCGACCTACAGCTGGAGCCCCGCCAGTGGCCTGAGCTGCACCACCTGTGCCGACCCGGTCGCCTCGCCCACCGCCACCACCACGTACACCGTGACGATCACCGACGGCAGCTGCACGCGCCAGGTGAGCCGCCAGGTGCGCGTGAGCAGCCTTGCGCTCAGCGCCGTGGTCACCGCACCCCTGTGCCAAGGCCAGGCCAACGGCGCCATCAACCTCAGCACCGCCGGCGGCGTGGCGCCCTACAGCTACTCCTGGTCCGGCCCCAACGGGTTCACCGCTTCCACGCAGGACATCAGCGGCCTTGCCGCGGGCACCTACACGGTGACGGTGACCGATGCCGCCTGTACGCAGACGCAGAGCTTCAACGTGACCGCCCCGGGCGTCCTGCAGGCGGTGCTGGAACCTGCTGTCCTCGCCTTCGGGCAGAACATCAGCTGCCACGGTGGTAGCGATGGTTCCATCGACGCCACCATCACCGGAGGCACCGGGCCGTACAGCACCTCCTGGTCCGGGCCGAACGGATACACCAGCCTCAGCGCCGACATCGCCGGGCTCGCCGCCGGTGCCTACACGCTGAACGTGACCGACGCCAACGGCTGTTCCACCACGGCCGGGGTGACCCTGGTGGAGGCCACACCGGTGGTGGCCGGCATCGGCCAGACCACGCCGGTGGTCTGCTTCGGCGATGGGGCCGGCAGCGCCACCGCCACCGCCAGCGGCGGCATCCCGCCCTACACCTATGCGTGGAACACCAGTCCCGTGCAGCACTCCGCCACGGCCACCGCGCTCACGCCCGGCACATGGACGGTGACGGTGAGCGATGGCTACGGATGCACCGGCACGGCCACGGCCAGCATCGGCGGGCCCACGGCCCCGATCGGCATCAGCACCAACCTGCTGACGCATGTGCAGTGCTTCGGCGCCACCACGGGCAGCGCCACGGTGTCCGTCAGCGGCGGCACCGCCCCGCACAGCATCACCTGGAACACCAACCCGGTGCAGAACGGGGCCACGGCCAACAACCTCGCCGCGGGCACCTGGACCGCCACGGTGACCGACGGCAACGGCTGTACCGCGCAGCACAGCGTGACCATCACGCAACCGGCGGCCGCGTTGAGCGCCACGGTGCAGGCACAGAGCGATGTCCTGTGCCACGGCGACGCCAGCGGCACCGCCACGGTGAGCGCCAGCGGCGGCACCGGGCCCTACACCCATGTCTGGAACACCGTGCCCCCGCAGAACGGCGCCACCGCCGTCAACCTGCCGGCCGGCACCTGGACCTGCACGGTGACCGATGTGAACCAGTGCAGCACCACCGTGAGCGTGACGATCGCCCAGCCTGCCAGCGCGCTGGAGGCCACGGTCGCCTCGACCACGGCGGTGCTGTGCCACGGGCAGAGCACGGGCAGCGCCACGGTGAACGTCACGGGTGGAACGGCGCCATACGCCCACAGCTGGAACACGAGCCCGGTGCAGAACGGGGCCACGGCCATCAACCTGCCGGCCGGCACCTGGACCTGCACGGTGAGCGACGCGCACGGGTGCAGCAGCACCGTGCAGGCCGTGGTGGCACAGCCCGCCTCCCCGCTCCAGGCGAACCTGCTCAGCACCACGCCGGAGACCTGCTTCGGCGACGGGGCGGGAACGGCCGTGCTGAGCATCACCGGCGGCAGCGGCGCCTACGCCGTGAGCTGGAACACGAACCCCGCCCAGAGCGGCGTGATGGCCACCGGCCTGGCGGCCGGCACCTGGACCGCCACGGTGACCGACCAGAACGGATGCCCCTTGATGGCCACCGTGAACGCCATCGTCGGCGGGCCGACCGCACCGCTGGACCTGAGCGCCAGCACCACGGCGCCCTCCTGCTCAGGGGGAAATACCGGCAGCATCGACCTCACGGTGGGCGGCGGCATGGCCCCGTACACCTACGCGTGGTCCGGACCGGGCGGCTTCAGCAGCAATGCGCAGGATATCGGCGGCCTCGCCGCCGGGACCTACACGGTGCTGGTGACCGATGCCCATGGTTGCACGGCCACGACGGACCGGACCCTCGGTCAGCCCGCCGCCCTGGGCGTTACCGCAACAGTCTCGGATCTGCAATGCCGCAATGACCTCTCGGGTGCCATCGCCATCACCCCGGCGGGCGGCACCGCGCCTTACACCTACGCCTGGTCCGGACCGAACGGTCTCTCCAGCGCAGCGGAAGACCTGACCGGCCTTGCCGCCGGCGCCTACGCGCTGACGATGACCGACGCCAACGGATGTACGATGACCACCGGCTGGAACGTGGCGGAGCCCGCTGCGCTGATGGCCGGCATCGCGGCGCAAGCCCCCGCCACCTGCCACGGAACGGCCACCGGCAGCGCCACGGCCACCGCCAGCGGCGGCACCGCGCCCTACACCTTCCAATGGAACACCAGCCCCGTGCAGAACAGTGCCTCGGCCACCGGCCTTGCCGCCGGTAGCTGGACCTGCACGGTGACCGATGCCCACGGCTGCACCGCCGCCATCGACGTGGTGATCGGCCAGCCCTCCGCGCCCCTGACCACCGGCATCGGTGCCAATACGCCGGTGAGCTGCGCGGGCGGCATGAACGGCAGCGCCACCGTGACCGCAAGCGGCGGCACCGGCCCTTACACTTTCCAATGGAACACGAGCCCTGTGCAGAACGGAGCCACGGCCTCCGGCCTGGCCGCCGGCACCTGGACCTGCACGGTGACCGATGCCCACGGCTGCACCGCCGCACAGGCCGTGAGCGTCACGCAGCCCGCTGCGCCGCTGGCCGCTTCGATCGGATCCACCACGCCCGCCGGCTGCTTCGGTGAGGCGACCGGCACGGCCACCGCCGATGCCACCGGTGGGACCGCGCCCTATGCCTACAGTTGGAACACGAGCCCGGTGCAGACGAACGCCACGGCCACCGGCCTGGCCGCCGGCACCTGGACCTGCACAGTGACCGATGCGCGCGGCTGCGTGAGCAGCGCACAGGCCTCGGTGGGCCAGCCTGCGGCCCCCATCGCGACCTCGGCCGTGATCACCCCGGCGGCCTGCCAGGGTGCGAGCAACGGCACCGTGGACCTCACCACCACCGGCGGCACCGCACCTTACACCCATGCCTGGTCCGGGCCGGGCGGCTTCACCGCGAACACGGCCGATATCAGCGGGCTTGCCGCCGGTGTGTACCAGGTCACCGTCACCGACGCGAACGGCTGCACGCACACCAGCAGCTGGAACGTGAACCAGCCCGGCCTCTTCACCGTGAGCGGCAGCGCGACCACCTATCCCGGCGGCGCGCATGTAAGCTGCCCCGGTGCCGCTGACGGCAGCATCGCGATGAACGTGAGCGGCGCCACTCCGCCCTACACCTTCGTGTGGTCCGGGCCCAACGGCTTCACCGCGAACACCGAGGACATCAGCGGGCTCGCCGCCGGTGCCTACACGCTCACCATCACCGACGACAACGGCTGCTCCACTTCGGAGAGCTTCACCCTGAACGCGCCGCAACCGCTGCAGGTGCTGTTGGCCGCGGCGGATCAGGGCAACGGGTTCGGCGTGTCGTGCTTCGGGGTCGCCGACGGCAGCATCGATGCGAGCCTCAGCGGCGGCATCGCACCGCTGGCCCTGTCGTGGAACGGACCCAACGGTTTCACCGCCACCAACGAGGACATCAGCGGGCTGGCCGCAGGGGCGTACACGCTGAACGTCACCGACGTCAACGGTTGCACCGCGAACGCCGTGCTGGTGCTGAGCACCCCGACCGCGCTGGTGCCGGACATCGCCCTCACCACCGACGCGTTGTGCCACGGTGGTGCTTCGGGCAGCGCCAGCGCCACCGTCACCGGCGGGGTCGCACCGCACCAGTTCTCCTGGAACACGGTACCGCCGCAGCTCTCCGCCAACGCCACGGGCCTGGCGGCCGGTACGTGGACGGTGACCGTGACCGATGCGAACGGATGCACGGCACAGGAGGTGGCCGTGATCGGTGAGCCCATCGCCGCGCTGGGCGCCACCATCGCGGCCTGGACCGATGCCGGATGCCAGGGCGCCTCCGACGGGAACGCCACGGCGGAGGCCATCGGCGGGACCGCTCCGTACACGTATGCGTGGAACACGACGCCTGTTCAGAACGGTGCCACCGCCTCCGGCCTCGCCGCCGGCACCTGGACCTGCACGGTGACCGACGCGCACGGCTGCACCACGACCGTGGATGCGGTCATCGGTGAGCCGGCCGCCGCGCTGAGCGCCACCGCCACGCTGCTGAACCCCGTAGGCTGCCACGGCGGCAGCGACGGATCCGCCACGGTGAACGCCGCCGGCGGCACCGCGCCCTACACCTATTCCTGGAACACGGTGCCGGCCCAGCTGACGGCGACGGCTTCCGGCCTCGCCGCCGGCGCCTGGACCTGCACCGTGACCGACGCTCACGGTTGCACCGCGATCGCCGTGGTACAAGTGACCCAGCCCACCGCCGCGCTGACCGCCACCCTGGCCGCCACCACGGACGTGGCCTGCTCCGGCAACACCGGCAGTGCTTCCGTGAACGCCGCCGGCGGCACTGCGCCCTACACCTATGCCTGGAACGCGGTGCCCGTGCAGACGGGTTCCACCGCCACCCAGCTCGGTGCGGGCACATGGACGTGCACGGTGACCGATGCCAACGGCTGCACCGCCACCGTGGATGCGGTGATCGACGCGCCGCCGGGTACGCTCGTGGCCAGCCTCGCCTCCAGCACGGACGTGGACTGTTACGGCCAGGCCACGGGCACCGCCGAGGTATCCGCCTCGCTGGGCACCGCGCCCTACACCTACGCCTGGAACACGACGCCCGTGCAACAGACCGCGCTGGCCACGGGCCTTGCCGCAGGCACCCATCTGTGCACGGTGACGGATGCCAACGGCTGCACCGCCCTGGTGAGCGCCACCATCGGCACGCCGGCGGCCGCCCTGGCCGCCACGATCACCGCCACCGAAGGGGTGAGCTGCCACGGCCTCACCGACGGTGGCGCCACGGCGGCCAGCACCGGAGGGACCGGGGCGGTGACCTTCATCTGGAATAGCCTGCCCGTTCAGACCGGGCCGCAGCTGAGCAATGTGGGCCCCGGCACCTACGTGGTGACCGCCACGGACACCAATGGATGCACGGCCACCGCGCAGGCGGTGGTGACCGCACCGGCGGCAAGCCTGGGCCTGTCCACGGTATCCATCACGCCTCAGACCTGCTTCGGCAGCACCAACGGGCAGGCCACTGTGAGCGCCTCGGGCGGTACCGCGCCGTACAGCTTCGCGTGGAACACCGTGCCCGCCCAGTTCGGCGCCACGGCCAACGGTCTGGCGCAGGGTACCTGGACCGTGACGGCCACGGATGCCAGCGGCTGCACCGCATCGCTGGCCGTCCTCATCGGCGGGCCGACGGCACCGCTGTCGCTGTCCATCGCCAGCACCACCGATGTCGCCTGCCATGGCGCGTCCACCGGTTCGGCCACGGTGAACGCCACCGGTGGCACGGCCCCCTACACCATCACCTGGAACAGCATCCCCGCGCAAACGGGCGCCACGGCGACGAACCTGCCCGCTGGCAGCCACACCGCCACCGTGGTGGACGCCAACGGCTGCACGGCGAGCACGGTGGTCACCCTGCACGAGCCCGCCTCGGAGATCCTCCCCTATGTGGAGAACCTGGGCATGGTGAGCTGCCACGGCGGCAACGACGGCTTCGCCGAGATCGAGGTCAATGGCGGCAGCGGCAGCTTCAGCATCACCTGGAACACCGTACCGGTGCAGACCGGCGCGCTGGCCACGGGCCTGACCGCAGGCACTTGGACGGCGACGGTGACGGACAACAACGGCTGCAACCTCCCCAAGTTCTTCCCGGTGACGATCACCGGACCGGCCGCACCGCTGGCCATCGCCAGCCAGGTGAGCGATCATCTCGGAACCAACATCTCCTGCCACGGCGGGGATGATGGCTGGATCGACGTGACGGTGAGCGGCGGCACGATGCCGTACAACTACACCTGGACCGATGAATGGGGCAACCAGACGGGTCTGGAGGATGTGACAGGCCTCAGCGCCGGCGACTACGCCCTGACGGTGAGCGACGGCAACGGCTGCACCGCTTCGGTGAGCTTCACACTGACAGAACCCGCACTGCTGGAAGCCACGGCCAGCATCGTGCCCGCTGCCTGCCAAGGGGCGGCCAACGGTGCCATCGACCTGGCGGTGAACGGCGGCACGGCCCCGTATCAACAGAGCTGGAGCGGGCCCAACGGTTTCAGCGCCAGCACGGAGGATCTGAGCGGCCTGGCCGCCGGGGTGTACATCGTGTCGGTGACCGATGCCAACGGCTGCAGCATCCAGCGCAGCTTCAGCGTGGTCCAGCCCGGCCTCTTCACCATCGGCGCGGCCGTGAGCGACCATAACGGCAGCGGCGTGAGCTGTGCCGGGGCCGCCGACGGCGCCATCGACCTGACCGTTGCCGGTGCCACGCCGCCCTACACCTTCAGCTGGTCCGGGCCCAATGGCTTTGCCAGCACCGATGAGGACATCGCCGGGCTTGTGGCCGGCACCTACACCGTGACCGTGACCGACGACAACGGATGCGCGGCTGCTGAATCCTGGACCCTGTCCGCACCGGCACTGCTCAACGTGCTGGCCATCGCGCCCAAGCACAACGACACGGAGATCAGCTGTGCCGGTGGCAACGACGGTGCCATCGACGCCACGGTGTTCGGCGGCACCGCTCCGTACAACTTCTCTTGGACCGGACCGAACGGGTACTCGGCGAACGGTGAGGACCTCACCGGCCTGACGGCGGGGACCTATGCCGTGGTGGTGACCGATGCCAACGGCTGCACGGCCACGGCGAGCGTGGAGCTGCAGGAACCTGCGCCCATCGCCAGCAGCATCGTGCTGAGCCAGACCGCCAGCGGCGACGCCATCACCTGCCACGGCGCGAGCAACGGCTCGATCGACCTGGGATTGAGCGGGGGCAGTGCGCCCTACGCCGTGACCTGGAGCGGTCCGAACGGCTTCACCGCCAATGGCAGCGACCTGAACAACCTGATGGCCGGGACCTATACGGCCACCATCGTGGACGCCAACGGATGCACCGCCACGGCCACGACGACCCTTACCGAGCCAGCTCCCTTGGTGCTGACCGGTGATCCGAGCAGCACGGTGGGCGGCACGGCCATCGGATGTGCCGGTGCCACCGACGGCGCCATTGACCTGCATGTCGCCGGCGGTGCCGGAAGCATGACCTTCCAGTGGACCGGCCCCAACGCCTTCGTCAGCACTTCGGAAGACCCCACCGGCCTTGCCGCCGGCCTGTACGCCGTGACGGTGATGGACGCCAACGGATGCGTGGACACCGCCTCCTTCCTGCTCGATGAGCCCGTGGCCATCACCACCACCCAACAGGTGCAGGACGCGCTCTGCCAGGGCAGTTCGGACGGTGCGGTGGACCTGGCCATCAGCGGCGGCATCGCCCCGATGAGCATCAGCTGGACCGGCCCCAACGGCTTCACCGCCAACAGCGAGGACCTCACCAACGTGTTCGCCGGGGTGTACGTGGCCACCATCACCGACGCGAACGGCTGCACGCACGTGCAACCCGTGAACGTGCAGGAGCCCGGCATGTTCGCCGTGAGCTCCTGGATGAGCGGCTATCCGGGCGGTTACCAGGTGAGCTGCGCCGGTGCCTCGGACGGTACACTGGACATCGGCGTGACCGGAGGTACGCCGGGCTACCAGTACATCTGGACCGGTCCCAACGGGTACACCAGCGGCGACCAGGACCTCACGGGGGTCCCGGCGGGCAACTACTTCGTGGTGATCACCGACGCCAACGGGTGCAGCCATCTGGAGCAATACGCCCTGGTGGCCCCCGCACCGATCACCGCCGGGCTGGCAGCCAGCGTCTGGCCGGGCGGTGCCAACACCAGCTGCGATGGGTCCTACACCGGTTCCATCGACGCCACCATCGCCGGCGGCCTGGCCCCCTACGCGGTGAGCTGGACCGGCCCCAACGGGTTCACGGCCAACACCCAGGACCCGACCGGTCTGCTGGCCGGCAGCTATACGCTGGCGGTGACCGATGCCGTGGGTTGCTCCATCCAACAGACCATCACCCTCACCGCCCCGGCGCCGATGGATGCCACCATCACCACGAGCGTGTTCAACGGCGGCACCGGAGTGAGCTGTGATGGTGCCAGCGACGGTGCGCTGGACCTCACCGCCCAGGGCGGCACGGCCCCCTACACCGTGCTGTGGCAGGGGCCGAACGGCTACACGAGCAACAGCATGGACCCGGTCGGCCTGGCCGCCGGCGCCTACACGGCCACCGTCACGGACGTGAACGGTTGCATGGCCACCGCCACGGCCACCTTGACGGCGCCGGCACCCATCACGATCGATCTGCAGGCCGCCCTCTTCGGTGGCGGCTTCACCCTGCCCTGCTTCGGCAGTGAGGCGGGCAGCGTCATGGCGAACGTCACCGGCGGCAACGGCAATCTGCAATACGTGTGGACCGGGCCCAACGGCTTCACCGCCTCCACGGCCTCCATCAGCGGGCTGGGCGCCGGCACCTACACGCTGACCGCCAGCGACGCCAGCGGCTGCTCCGCGACGGCCTCCATCACCCTGGGTGCTCCGCCCGCCTTCACCGGCGACCTGGTGTTGAGCGATGCGGGCAACGGCTTCCAGGTGAGCTGCGGAGCCACGGACGGCAGCATCGACCTCACCGTGAACGGCGGCCTCGCCCCCTACCAGTTCGGGTGGACCGGCCCCAACGGCTTCGCCGCCACCAGTGAGGACCTCGCCGGCCTCGCCGCCGGCACCTACACGGTGGAGATCGTCGACGCGAACGGATGTGCGGCGACGCAACAGGCCATGCTCAGTGCACCGCAGCCCCTGCAGGCCACCCTGGTCAACAGCGGCACCGTGTGCGATGGTGGCAGCGACGGCAGCATCGACCTGACCGTGACCGGCGGTGTGCTTCCGTACATCTATGCCTGGAGCGGCCCGAACGGCCCGATCGGCAACAGTGAGGACCTCGCCGGGCTGGCGGGCGGCACCTACACCGTGACCGTGCTCGATGCCGGATCCTGCAGCGGAAGCTGGAGCACCACCATGGCCGCCAGCGCACCGATCGCCCTGAGCACGTATGTGAGCCAGTACGGCAACACCAACATCGCCTGTGCGGGCGACAGCAGCGGGGTCATCGCCGTGCTCGCCACGGGCGGAACCGGCCAGCTGGACCTGGTGTGGACCGGCCCCAACGGCTTCGCAGCCAGCGGCACCGACACCCTCACCGCCCTGATCGCCGGCACCTACACGCTGACGGTCACCGATGGTAACGGCTGCACGCAGGACACCAGCCTGACCCTCACCGAGCCCGCGCAGCCGATCGACGCAAGCCTCACCGCACAAGCCTTCCCCAGCGGCACGAACATCAGCTGCACGGGCGGCTCGGACGGCAGTGTGGACCTGGTGCTGACCGGCGGCACCGCACCCTACAGCTTCGACTGGCGCGGCCCCGACAGCACGACGTACGTCACCGAGGACCTCAACGGGATGCCCGCCGGCGACTACGAAGTGGTGATCACCGACGCCAACCACTGTGCGAGCCTCCTCACCATCACCCTCACCGAACCGGACAGCGTGCTCGGTGCCGTGGTGGACCTGGCCACCTACAACGGCTTCAACACGAGTTGTGCCGGCACCAGTGACGGTGCGCTCGGCGCCACGGTGGTCGGTGGCAGCGGAGGCGCCCAGTTGAGCTGGAGCGGCCCCAGCGGGTTCAGCAGCAATGCCGACAGCCTGAGCGGTCTTGCCCCCGGCACCTACACCCTGACCGTGGCCGACATGAACGGCTGCACCAGCGTGCAGGATGTGGTGCTCACCGCGCCCGCGCCCGTGGACCCGCAGCCCACCGCCTACAGCTATCCCAGCGGCAGCAACACCAGTTGTGCCGGGAACGCGGACGGCATCATCACGGCGCCGACCAGCGGAGGTGCCGGCGGATACAGCTGGCTCTGGACCGGGCCCGGCGGCTTCACCAGCACGGCCGACAGCATCGGCGGCCTGGCCGCAGGCACCTACTGCGTGACGGTGACCGATGCCAACGGTTGCGCAGCACAAGCCTGCGCCGAAGTGGTCGCGGCCACGGCCATCGATGCCAGCTACACGGCCAGTGCCGCGGGCTGCGGCCTGGCGAACGGCGCGGTGGACCTCACCGTGACCGGCGGTGGTGCGCCTTACAGCTTCGCCTGGGACAACGGAGCCACCACCGAGGACCTCGGCGCGGTGGAGGCCGGCACCCATGCCGTGAACATCACCGATGTGAACGGATGCACCACGTCGCTGACCGTGCAGGTGGAGGGCGGTCCGGCGCTGCTGGCGGATGCCGCGGTGACCGGTGCCGGCTGTCTGGCAGGCGCCACGGGCGCCATCGACCTGAGCGTCACCAGCGGCACCATGCCCTACAGTTTCCAGTGGAACACCGGCGCCACCAGCGAGGACCTCGACGGGCTGATCGCAGGCACCTACACGGTGACCATCACCGACGCCGCGGGTTGCACCTGGAACAGCGCCTTCCAAGTGAACGACGGCGCCACCATCACGGCGGACGGTGAGGTGGTGACCTACCCCAACGGCTTCAACCTGTCGGGGCCCGGCAGCAACGACGGCAGCATCACGGTGATCCCCGACGGCGGCACCGCCCCGTACAGCTTCGCCTGGAGCAACGGTGCGAACGGCGCGACGGTGAACGGGCTCGCCGCCGGCACCTACACGGTGACCATCACCGACGCCAACGGCTGCTCCGTCACGCTCTCGTTCACCCTCGACGAGCCGCTGGACGTGGTGATGCCGACGGGTTTCACGCCCAACGGTGACGGCAGCAACGACAGTTACGTGGTGCAGGGCCTGGATGCCCATCCGGACAACCGCATCACCATCTACAACCGCTGGGGCAACGTGGTGTACGACCGAGTGCGGTACACCAACGACTGGCGCGGCGAGAACCAGCAGGGCGAGCAGCTGCCCAACGGCACCTACTTCGTGGTGCTGACGCTGGCGCCCGGCAGCGCGCCCATGCAGAACTACGTGGACCTCCGCCGATGAACCCCACACCGGAACGAATGCAAACACCCTCCGCCATGCAGCGCATCCTTCCCCTGCTGTTCATCCTGCTCACCGGTGCACCCTTGTGCGCCCAGCAGGAGGTGATGGTGAGCCAGTACATGTTCAACGGGCTCTTCCTCAATCCCGCGTATGCCGGCAGTCATCCCTATGTGAGCGGCAGCCTGTTGCACCGCGAGCAATGGACGAACATGCCCGGAGCCCCGCGCACCAGCATGGCCGCCGTGGACGGCCCGCTGTGGAACAACCGCATGGGCCTGGGCCTCACCGTGGCGCATGACCAGATCGGCATCAGCCGCGACCTCGACATCTCGGGGCACTATGCGTACAGCATCCGCACGGGCGCCAAAGGCCGCCTGGCTTTCGGGCTGCGCGCCGGGCTCTCGGTCTATTCCGCTCGCCTGAACGAGCTCACCTACTGGGACGAGGACGACGCGGTGTACGCGCAGAACCTCCGGAACGCGCTGGTGGGCAAGTTCGGCTTCGGGCTCTACTGGCACGACCAGCGCACCTACGCCGGTTTGTCGGTGCCCAACCTCTACAGCGCCGACGACCAGGTGAGCGCGGCCAACGCCGCGGCGGTGGACCGCTACTTCACGCGCCACTTCTACCTGCATGCCGGCCGCGTGTTCCCGGTGAGCGAGAGCATCGACCTGAAACCGTCGGTGCTGATCAAACTGGAACCCGCCGCTCCGCCCCAGGCGGACATCAACTGCAACGTGCTCTTCCGGGAGCGCCTGTGGGTGGGTGCCGGTTACCGCACCGGCGATGGTGCGATCGCCATGGTGGAATACCAGATCACCCCGGTCCTGCGTGCGGGGTATGCCTACGACATGACCACTTCGCGCCTGCGCCGTTTCAGCGGCGGTTCGCATGAGGTGATGCTCGGCATCGACCTCGGCAAGGACCCCATCCGTATCAAGTCACCCCGCTACTTCTGACCATGGACCACACCGTACGCCATTCCCTGCTGCTGGGCGGCGCGGCCCTGCTGACCTCCTGCGCGAACCTGCACCTGCACAAGGGTGACCGGGCCTTCGACCTGATGCAGTACGAGCGGGCCGTGACGCACTACGACCGCGCCATGCGCAGCACGGGCGACCATCACGCCCAGGTCATGCTCGCCGAGGCCCTGTACCGGCAGAACGACCTGCACCGGGCCCGCGAATTCTATGCGCTGGCCGATGCCTCGCACCGCCTCAGCGGGGACACCGCCCTGCGCTACGGTCAGGTGCTCCTGTCCACCGGGGATCCCGACGCGGCGGCCCCCCTCTTCCTGCGCGTGCTGGAGGAGACCCCCGAGGACCGCCGTGCCCAGGACCTGCTGGCCTCCACCCGCGATGTGGCCCTCTTCCACGCCGACAGCGACCGCTACCTCGTGGAACGCCTCACCCTTCCGGGGCTCACCACGGCCTTCAGCGCCAGACCTTATGGTGATGGCCTGTTGCTGGTGGGTGAGCGGCCCGCCCCCGCGGCCAAGGCCGATCCCTGGGACGGCCTCTCCTTCATGGACCTGTACACGGTGCGACCGACGGGCGCAGCGGGCTGGTCCACGCCCCTGCCATTGCCCGGCAAGGTGAACGGCCCCTACCACGAGGGCCCCGCAGTGGTGTCGGCCGATGGGCGCACGCTCTACTTCACCCGCAGCGACTACCTGGAACGCCGGCTGCTGAAGGACGCCGCCAACACCAGCCACCTCATGCTGTTCCGGGCCACGCTGGACAGCACCGGGCGCTGGACCGACCTGATCGACTTCCCCTACAACAGCCCCGACTGGAGCACCGGGCACCCCGCATTGAGCGCGGATGGCCGCACCTTGTACTTCGTGAGCGACCGTCCCGGAGGCCTGGGCGGCAGCGACATCTGGATGAGCGAGGACAAGGGCGCCGGATGGACCGCACCGGTGAACCTGGGCCCCACGGTGAACACCCCGGGCAACGAGCTTTTCCCGGTGGTGAACGGTCGTTCGCTCTATTTCTCCTCCACCGCACACCGCAACATGGGCGGCCTGGACATCTTCGAAACGCATCCCGAGAACAACGGCTGGAGCACGCCGCGCAACATGAACGCTCCATTGAACACGCCGTTCGACGATTTCGGCCTGGTGCTGGACAGCACCGAGCAGCGCGGCCACCTCAGCAGCAACCGCGACGGGAGCGACCAGGTGTACACCTTCCAGGCCCAGGAGCCCACCTTCCTGGTGGATGGGGATGTAGGCAGCGACACCGAACCCTTCCTGCCCCATGTGGAGGTCACGATCACAGACCTGGCTTTGAACGAGGACCGGACCGTGACGACGGGCCCCGACGGTGCGTTCACATTCGCCCTGAAGCCCAATACCGACTACCGCATCCGGGCCATGCATGCCGACCACCTCACGCGCACGGTGCAGTTGAGCACCAAGGGACTGCTGCGCTCGGACACGTTGCAGCAGCACATCCGGCTGCAAGGCGCCCAGGTGGGGCAGAGCTTCGTCCTGAACAACATCTACTACGACTACGACAAGTGGGACATCCGCCTGGATGCCGCGAAGGAACTGGACCACGTGGTGCAGCTGATCAACGACAACCCGCATCTGAGCTTCGAGCTCAGCGCCCACACCGATGCGCGGGGCAGCCAACCGTACAATCTTGTCCTGAGCGATGCGCGCGCGAACAGCGCCGTGAACTACCTGATCCGCCAGGGTGCCGACCCTGCCCGGATCCAGGCCATGGGCTATGGCGAGGAGCGGTTGGTGAACGGCTGCCGCGACGGGGTGCCGTGCGACGAGGAGGCGCACCAGGCCAACCGCCGCACCGAGTTCAAGGTGGTGCGGGTGGAGCAGGCGGCGGCCGACCGATAGCCGGTCAGCGGCGGGTGGGACGATGCAGGAACGGCCAGCTCTGGGCCGCCGTCAGTTCGGCGACATGGAGTTCGCCGGCACCATCGCGCCACTGGCAGGAGACGCGTCTTGCACGCAGGCGGCCACCGCGCACGGGCACCACGCGCTCGGCGGCCATCCGTTCCCGTTCGCGGCGCGTCCGGAGGTGTGGTGCGGTGCGTCCCATGGTCCCAAGATAGGACAGCGGCGCTGACCTGCCCGCACCGTCGTCGATCCGCACGGTCAAGCCGCCACCGCGCTGCTCACCCGGCGCTGGGGGAAGGCCCCGATCAGATGGCGGCGCACGAAACGGGCGGTGGCATCCGCCGCCACGAACTTGTTGTAGGTGTTGGCCGGCACGCCCACGAACGCATGCTCGCTGCCATCGCCGAAGCTGAGGCTGAGCACACGCCCCTTGTACTGCCAGCCCGCGATGCCGCTGGAGAGGGTGCGCTCGAACTCCTCGGCCCGTGCCGCACGCGTTTCGGGGTGAAGGCCTTCCAAAAGCTTGTACGCCGCGATGATGCGCTGGCTCATCGCCTCGGCGGCGGCACGCCCGGCCTCGTCGGTGAACCGGTCGGGATGGTGCTGCTTCATCAGCCCCTTGTACAGGCCGTTCAGCTCCTTGAGCGACAGGTCGGCGGTGGCACCGAGCAGGGCGCGGCTTTCGGCGATCTCCTTCATGACCTTCGGTTTTTCGGGCCGCAAAGGTCGGTGTTCCGTCCGGAACCACGAACCCTTGACCCAGGGCGCCATGGCGCGGTGCGCCCGGTCGTGACCCGGAGGCCACCCGGAAGGATCGCGCCCCGGCGGCGGTACCTTCGGGGCGATGTGCCTGATCGCCCTCACCTACAAGGTGCATCCGCGCTACCCGTTGATCGTGGCGGCCAACCGCGACGAGTTCCTGGACCGCCCCACGCGACCGGCGCATTTCTGGGAGGATGACCCGCATGTACTGGCCGGGCGCGACCTGCAGGCCGGCGGGACCTGGTTGGGGGTGACGCGACGCGGGCGTTTCGCAGCCGTCACCAACCACCGCGACCTGCGCCGCACCCCGGTGAACGGCCCGTCGCGCGGGCAACTGGTGCGCACCGCGCTGGACGACGACCCGCGCGGCGGTGGAACGTACATGGGCTACAACCTGCTCTACGGCACCTTCGACACCCTGCGCTACCGCAACAACGTGCAACCCGTGGACGAGCCGTTGCCCGCCGGCATCCATGGCCTGAGCAACCACCTGCTGAACTCCCCCTGGCCCAAGGTGCTGCGCGCCACCACCGGCCTGGCGCACCTGGTCGAAGGACCCGACGACGCCCTTGTGGAAGGGCTGTTCGACCTGCTGGCCGACCGCACCGAGGCCCCCGACGCGCTACTGCCGGACACGGGCCTGTCGCTCGAGCAGGAGCGCAGGGTCTCGGCGATCTTCATCCGCACCCCGCGATACGGCACACGGTGCAGCACGGTGGTGCTGGTGGACGCCCATGGGCAGGTGTGTTTCGAGGAACGTACGGCCGACGGCGGTCACCGGGTGCGGGAGGTCTTCGGGACCGTTCGGTGAGGAGGCACCCTGGCGCTGCTTGAGCGCCGCCGCAGGAGCACGCCGTGGCGACGTGCCATCCATCGTCAGACCTGGAGCCCCTTGCCGGCCCGATGCCGCACGGCCTCGCTGTAGCTGATGCCCTCGACCTTGGCGGTGCTCCAGGCCATGAAGTCGAAATACTTCAGCGCCAGGCGCTCCAACGGGTCCTCCATCAATTCGGAGAGCCGCTCGTGCAGGCTGCGGTGCAGTTCGCGTCGTGCACCGGGCTGGGTGGCGCGTGCCAGGCGTTTCACGTGGTCGATCAGCACCGTTTCCGTGGCGTTCGCCCGGTGCCGCTTGCTGAGGAAGCGGTGGGTGCTGCGCACGATGTACTCCAGCAGGTCGTAGTTGCCCAGCTCGTAGTGCACCACCAGGTTGAAGAGCCGCGCGTAGGTGAAGAGGTCCTGGCGCAGGGTGGGTTCCGTGTCGTTGAGCAGCTTGTTCAGCCAGAACAGCGCCTTGTTCATCTCCCCGGCGCCGAAGTGCACGCAGCTCAGCGCCCACCAGAACTCCAGTTCCTGTTCCTTGTGCAGGCGGGGGCCCTCCTCCTCCAACCCGGCCAGCACGGCCGGAACGAGCTCCAGCGCCTTGAGGTGCTCCCCCATGCGGTCCAGCAGCCGAAGCTCCCCGAGAAAGCTGGCGTTGAACACCTGCACCGCGATCTGGATGCCCCCGAAACCCTTCACCTCCGGCATGCCGCGCATGAGCTTGATGTGCTCGCGCGCGCCCTTGAACTCGCCCAGCTCGATCTGTGCGTTGATGATGTAGTGCAGGGTGCGGACGTAGCGTTTGGCCAGGTCGCTGCGCAGGGCCGGTTCGCGGTCCAGGATCTCCTTCACCCGCATGAACTTGGTGAGCCCCGTGCGCCAGTCGCGCTTGGCCCAGGCACAGAAGCCCTGCGTGTAGTAACAAATGGTGGCCGCGCGGTGGCTCAGGGCCGTGTTCCGTCCCACGATCAGCGGGTGCTGCGCGATCTCCTCCACCATGGCATGCTCCTCCTCGCTGCGCACATAGCCCCCGCTGCGGAACACGTAGTTGATCTTGCTGTACAGGATGTGGTACGCCGCCAGGTTCCGCAGCTTCTCCAGCACCTCGCTCTCCTCGGTGATCAGCGCATCGAGGTCCTTGGTGAACTCCCCGCTCTCGTAGGCCTCCTCCAGGAGCATCTTCTCCCAGTTGAGCAGCTCGAAGAGGTAGTAGAACTTCTCGTTCTCCCGCGCGATCCGCTTGGCCCGCAGCAGCAGCTTGTTGCATTCCTTGTACAGCGCCTTGTCGTACAGGATCTCGATGTTCTTGATCTCCTGCTTGAGAATGCCGCTGATCGTGCCCTCCGCGTGGTACGCCCGCAGTGCCTTGAGGATCAGCTTGTACAGGTGGTTCTTTTCCGAGGGGAAGTGCCGGATGAAGGTCTCCCTGGCGAACTGTCGCTTGAGCGCCTCCTCATCGTAGGTGCGCTGGCGGTCCACCGCATCGAAGATCCGCAGGTAGTTCTTGTCGCCCGCCTGCAGTGTGCTGTGCAGCTTGAAGAAGCGCTTCTCGCTCTTGGTGAGCGAACGGACGAGGTCGTGCAGTTCGGTGCTCGGTTTCATGTCCGTGGGATCACAAGGCCGGTTCTCAAATGTAGGGATCCCGTCCTCAGGCACCGGCCGTGCCGATGTCGGTGACCTCCGGTTAGCTTTGGGCGGCGATCGCGCGGCGGTGCAGGGGCCCGGACGGGAACCCCAGCCCCGTGGTCGCCCACCCTACCCGATGCGTCCCACCGTCCTGCTCACCGCCCTGCTGTTCCTTACCACGGCCGGGGCACAAACCACCTGCCAGACCACCAAGCGCCAAGGCCCCGCCGCGATCCAACGAGGCGGGCTTCAGGACCTGCGCAGCGACAGCATCGACATCCTGCATACAGCCATTCACCTGGACCTCACCGACGGGCAGAACGACCGGATCACGGCCCGCACCGACCTGCGCCTCACCCCCTTGGTGCCCGGTGTGTCCAGCGTTCGCCTCGACCTGATCGACCTGACGGTGGACTCGGTGCGCGACGCGCTCGGCACCGCTCTGGCACACGTCCATGCCGGCGGGGTGCTGACGGTGGACCTGGGCCAGCCCCACGGCCCCGGCGATACGCTCACCCTGCAGGTGCATTACCACGGGGAGCCGGCCACCGACCCGAGCGATTTCGGCGGATTCTACCTGGAGAACCAATACCAGTACAACCTGGGCGTGGCCTTCACCAGCCAACCCCACAGCTACGGCCGCAGCTGGTTCCCCTGCTTCGACAACTTCGTGGAGCGTTCGGCCTTCAGCTTCCACATCCGCACCAACGGCGGCCGCAGTGCCTGGTGCAACGGACACCTGCTGGGGATCACCCCGCTGGGCGGCGACACCGTGCTCACCGCATGGGACCTGCCGGAGCACATCCCCAGCTACCTGGCGTCGGTGGCCGCGGCCAACTACCGCAACATCCGCATGGACTTCGTGAGCATCGATGGCGACAGCATCCCGGTGGACCTGGTGGCCCTGCCCGGGGACACCGCCCAGATGCGTGCCTCCTTCGTGCACCTGCGGGACGCGTTCGACCGTTTCGAGTCGTGCTTCGGGGCCTACCGCTGGAACCGGGTCGGCTACCATCTGGCGAGCCGGGGGGCCATGGAGCACAGCACCAACATCACCTACCCCGACTTCATCGCGGACGGGTCCACCCAGTACGAGGCCACCATGGCCCATGAACTGGCCCACCAATGGTTCGGCGACCTGGTGACCTGCGCACGTGCCGAGGAGATGTACATCAACGAAGGTTTTGCCGAGTACCTGAGCTACCTTTTCCTGGAGGCCGTGCATGGGCCCACGCGTTACCGCAACACCGTGCGCGCCAACCACTACGCCATGTTGCGCCGCTGCCACTGGGAGGACGAAGGTCACTACGCCCTGGCCGATGTGCCCCAGGACCACACCTACGGCGAGCACAGCTACAACAAGGGCGCCGACGTGCTGCACACCCTGCGCAGCTACCTGGGCGAAGCCGCCTTCTGCAGCGGCCTCACCAGCTTCCTGGACACCCACGCCTTCCAGCCAGTGACCACCGCCCAGTTGCGCGACCATCTCACCGCCGCCACCGGTCAGGACCTCACGGCCTTCTTCGACGACTGGGTGCTGCAACCCGGCTGGGCCGGCTTCGAGGTGGACTCCTTCAGCGTGGTGCCGCAGGGCGGCTCCTTTGCCACCACCGTGCATGTGGAGCAGAAGCTGCGCGCCGCGCAGCACCCGTACACCGGCGTGCCCATGACCGTGGCCCTGGTGAGCGCCACCGGCGACCGTTGGAGCCCCGTCGACCCGGTGCCCCTGGGCGGCACGCAGACCAGCTTCACCCTGGATGCGCCCTTCGCCCCGGTGGATGTGCTGCTCAACACGGACGACCGCATCAGCCAGGCCGTCACAGCGGTGGACGACACGCTCTCCGGCCCCGGCACCGTGAGCTTCCAGCAGGCCGACCTCATGCTCATCGGGCAGAGCGTGCCGACCCCCGTGCCCCTGCGCGTGGAGGAATACTGGACCCCCGCCGACGCGTGGACCGACCAACCCTTCCTGTACATGACCTCGCCGGACCGCTGGTGGCGGGTGCATGGCGACTTTCCCGCCGGGACCCAGGTGCGTGCACGGTTCAACTACGACGGGCGCGCCAGCAGCGCGGGCGGGCTGGACGTGGCCCTCATGGAGGACCTGCCGGGACTGCCGTTCCACGAGGACAGCCTGGTGCTGCTCCATCGGCCGGACGCGCATTTCCCCTGGACGCTCTGGCCGCAACAGACGCGCACCACCCTGAACAGCCCCACCGACCGCACGGGCCGCATCGAGGCCGAGAACGTGCAGCCCGGGGACTACGCCCTGGCCCGCCGCACCAGCGCCGTGGGCCTGCCTGCGGGTGCAGCCCCGGGCCCGGTGCGCACCTGGCCGGACCCCGCCTCGGACCACCTGATGATCGAATGGCCCGGAGGTCCGGCGCCCGGCACGGTGGTGCGCCTGCGCGATGCGAGCGGGCGCCTGCTGCTCGAAGCCCCCTTGGCGGGTGCGCTCACCCGGGTGCAGATCGGCCACCTGCCTGCCCAGACCGTGCTGGTGACCGCGACCGGACCGGGCGGGGCGGAACGCGCCCTTGGCCGGTGCACCGTGCACCGTTGAGGTCGGTCAACCGGCGGGCATGTAGCGCGCATTGCGCCCGGTTCCCTCGCGCAACAGCCGTCCCTGGGCCACCGCCTCGCACAGGTCGCGGCTGGCCGTGGCCGTCCCGATGCCGGGGAACCGCGCACGGTAGTCCTTGCGCCGGAACCAGCGCCCCGGGGGCTGTTGCAGGAACGCCGTCATCCGGTCGGCTCCGCGGCGTGCCGGGTCGGGCATGGACAGCAGTTCGGCCAGGGCCTCGTCGATGCGCTCGAGCATGTAGGTGATGAAGCCGCCGCAGTCGCCCTGCCGGTCGGCATACTCCAATGCGGCGTGGTATGCCGGCTGCGTACGGCGGATGAAGGCCTCCACGGGCAGGTAGGCGAAGACCGGCCAGTGGTGCATGAGCACGCGCCGCTGCCACAACCGCGCCAGGCGGCCGTTGCCGGCGCTGAAGGGTCGCAGGTACACCAGGGCGAAGTGCAGCATGCAGCTCACGATCATGGGCGGGGTGTCGTCGTTCTCCACGATGTGCAGCAGCTCGGCCACCTGCACCGGCAGGTCGTCGGCCGGCGCCTGCCGCAGGGGGGCGGGGTCGCCGTACAGCACGTCCATGGGCCCGGTGCGGAACTGCCCGGCGTCCAGGGCCAGGCCGTGCATGAGCACACCGTGCACCCGCCGCAGGTCGTCCACCGCATGCGGGTCCAGCACGGGCAGCAGTTCCAGGGCGCGGTGCGTATTCACCACCTCCAGGGCGGCCTGATCGGACCCGGCCAGCGGTCGGCTCACCAGTTCGGCCACGGGAAGCGGGTCCAGCACGCTGCCTTCCAGCGCCAGCATGGCCTGCACCACGCTCACCCGATAGGCCTTGGAGAGCCCGGGCGCGGGGGCCTGCAGGTGCCGGGCCTGCACCTCGCCCAACCGGTGGTGGATGGTGGTGAGCAGGTTCAGCATCCGGCTATGGAACGTGTAAAAGGTGTAGGCCGATGAGATCATTATGATATCATTTGATACCATACAAACATACAATGCAGGGCGGCGCTGGTGCCGAGCGAGCCTCGATGCAAAGTGGGTACGGGCCGGTGAAGCCCATCGGGACGATACCCTGCATCTGCCTGATGTTCTAGGGATTCAACTATGGCCATGAAACCCAGGAGCACCCCGTCCGGTCGTGGTCAAGGCCGGGTGGCCGGAAAATTCCTTCAACAGGAGTTGGTTGAAAGGGAAGGTTAGCTACCTTTGCAGCCCGTTTTTCGCGCCCAAAGTGGGCGGAAACAACTGAAAGACAAGAGAAAACGAGCTCATGCCTACCATCCAGCAGCTCATCCGCAAGGGGCGCGAGAAGGCGCAGTACAAGAGCAAGTCGGTCGCACTGACCAGCTGCCCGCAGCGCCGTGGCGTCTGCACCAAGGTGTACACCACCACCCCGAAGAAGCCCAACTCGGCCCTGCGCAAGGTGGCCAAGGTGCGCTTGGTGAACGGGTATGAGGTGATCGCCTACATCGGCGGCGAAGGCCACAACCTGCAGGAGCACAGCATCGTGCTGGTGCGGGGCGGTCGTGTGAAGGACCTGCCCGGTGTGAAGTACCACATCGTGCGCGGGGTGCTCGACACCGCCGGGGTGGAAGGCCGCAACCAGCGTCGCTCCAAGTACGGCACCAAACGTCCCAAGCCCGGCGCCAAGCCCGCCGCCAAGAAGTAAGCCGCCATGCGCAAGACCTCGACCAACCGGTACGTCACCACCCTGCCCGACCCCAAGTTCGGCGACGTGATGGTGACCAAGTTCGTGAACAACCTGATGTACTCGGGCAAGAAGAGCAAGGCCTTCGACATCTTCTATAGTGCGATCGACATCGTGGGCGAGAAGAGCGGCGAGGACGGCCTGGAGGTGTGGCGCAAGGCCCTGAGCAACGTGACCCCGCAGGTGGAGGTGCGCACCCGCCGGGTGGGCGGTGCCAACTTCCAGATCCCGCAGCCGGTACGCGACGACCGCAAGCGCAGCCTGGCCATGAAGTGGCTGATCGGCTACAGCCGCGGTCGCAACGAGCGCAGCATGGCCCAGAAGCTGGCCAACGAGATCCTGGCCGCCAGCAAGGAGGAGGGCGCCGCCTTCAAGAAGAAAGAGGAAGTCCACAAGATGGCCGAGGCCAACAAGGCCTTCAGCCATTTCCGCTTCTAAGTCAACGAGCACAGCCACATGGCCCGCGACCTCAGATATACGCGCAACATCGGCATCATGGCCCACATCGATGCCGGCAAGACCACCACGTCCGAGCGCATCCTGTACTACACCGGCCTGACGCACAAGCTCGGTGAGGTGCACGACGGTGCCGCCACCATGGACTGGATGGAGCAGGAGCAGGAGCGCGGCATCACCATCACCAGCGCCGCCACCACCACCAGCTGGAAATACCGCGGCGACACCTACAAGATCAACCTGATCGACACCCCGGGCCACGTGGACTTCACCGTGGAGGTGGAGCGCAGCCTGCGCGTGCTCGACGGCGCCGTCGCCCTCTTCTGCGCCGTGGGCGGCGTGGAGCCCCAGAGCGAGACCGTGTGGCGCCAGGCCAACAAGTACAAGGTGCCCCGCATCGGCTTCGTCAACAAGATGGACCGCAACGGCGCCGATTTCTTCAACGTCGTCAAGCAGATCCGCGAGCGCCTCGGCGCCAACCCCATCCCCCTGCAGGTGCCCATCGGCGCCGAGGCCGGCTTCAAGGGCGTGGTGGACCTGGTGAACAACCGGGGCATGGTGTGGAACGAGGAGGACAAGGGCATGACCTGGACCGAGGTGCCCATCCCCGACGACCTGAAGGACACCGTGGCCGAGTGGCGCGGCAAGCTCATCGAGGCCGTGGCCGAGAGCGACGACACGCTCATGGAGAAGTACTTCAATGATCCCGACTCGCTCACCGAGGCCGAGATCATGAACGCCATCCGCAAGAGCACCATCAGCATGAGCGTCACCCCGGTGCTCTGCGGCAGCTCCTTCCGCAACAAGGGCGTGCAGACCATGCTCGATGCGGTGATGGCCTACCTGCCCAGCCCGGTGGACATCGACGCGGTGACCGGCACCGACCCCGACACCGGCGCCGAGGTTATGCGCAAACCCGACGCCAAGGAGCCCATGGCCTCCCTGGCCTTCAAGATCGCCACGGACCCCTACGTGGGCCGCCTGGCCTTCTTCCGCTGTTACAGCGGTGCCGTGCCCGCCGGCAGCTACGTGAAGAACATGCGGTCCGGCAACAAGGAGCGCATCAGCCGCATCTTCCAGATGCACTCCAACAAGCAGAACCCCGTGGAGGTGATCGAAGCGGGCGACATCGGCGCGGCGGTGGGCTTCAAGGACATCCGCACCGGCGACACGCTGTGCGACGAGAACCACCCCATCGTGCTGGAGAGCATGAGCTTCCCCGAGCCCGTGATCGGCATCGCCGTGGAGCCCAAGAGCCAGGCCGACATGGACAAGATGGGCACCGCCCTCTACAAGCTCGCCGAGGAGGACCCCACCTTCCGCGTCCATACCGACGACGAGACCGGCCAGACCGTGATCAGCGGCATGGGCGAACTGCACCTGGAGATCATCGTGGACCGCATGAAGCGCGAGTTCAAGGTGGAGTGCAACCAGGGCGCCCCCCAGGTGAAGTACAAGGAGGCCATCACCGGCACGGTGGAGCACCGCGAGCTGTACAAGAAGCAGACCGGCGGCCGCGGCAAGTTCGCCGACATCCACGTGCGCATCGAGCCCCAGACCGACCTGGAGAAGACGGGCCTGGAGTTCATCGACGAGATCAAGGGCGGCGCCATCCCCCGCGAGTTCATCCCCGCCGTGGAGAAGGGCTTCAAGGCCAGCCTCCAGAACGGTGTGCTCGCCGGCTACCCGATGGAGAGCCTCAAGGTGACGCTCTACGACGGCAGCTTCCACAACGTGGACTCCGACGCGCTGAGCTTCGAGATCTGCGCCAAGAGCGCCTTCCGCGAGGCCCTGCCCAAGTGCAAGCCCGTGCTCATGGAGCCCATCATGAAGATCGAGGTGGTGACGCCCGAGGAGAACATGGGCGACATCGTGGGCGACCTCAACCGCCGCCGCGGCACGATCGAGGGCATGGAGGACCGCAGCGGTGCCAAGGCCATCAAGGGCAAGGTGCCCCTGAGCGAAATGTTCGGCTACGTCACCAGCCTGCGCACCCTGAGCTCCGGCCGCGCCAGCAGCACCATGGAGTTCAGCCACTACCAGCAAGCCCCCAACAACGTCTCCGAGGCCGTGCTGGCCAAGGTGCGCGGCAAAGTCTCCGCCTGACCCCCTACTGCGATGACCCAAAAGATCCGCATCAAGCTGAGGTCCTACGATCACAACCTCGTGGACAAGAGCGCCGAGAAGATCGTGAAGACCGTGAAGAGCACGGGTGCCGTGGTGAGCGGTCCCATCCCCCTGCCCACCCACAAGCGCATCTTCACCGTGCTGCGCAGCCCGCACGTCAACAAGAAGGCCCGCGAACAGTTCCAGCTGTGCAGCTACAAGCGCCTGATGGACATCTACAGCTCTTCCAGCAAGACGATCGACGCCCTGATGAAGCTGGAGCTTCCCAGCGGCGTGGACGTGGAGATCAAGGTCTGACCGAAGTAACAGAACTGCATCATGAGCGGCTTGATCGGCAAGAAGATCGGAATGACCAGCCTGTACGACACGGACGGGCAGCTCGTGGGCTGCACCGTGCTCGAGGCCGGTCCCTGCGTGGTGACGCAAGTGCGCACCAAGGAAAAGGACGGCTACGAGGCCGTGCAGCTCGCCTTCGGGGAGCGTGGTGAGAAGAACAGCACCAAGGCGGCCAAGGGCCACTATGCCAAGGCCGGCACCACCCCCAAGGTGAAGGCCCATGAGTTCAAGGAGTTCGAGCAGGAGCTGAAACCGGGCGACACCGTCGGTGTGGACCTCTTCGAGGAGGGCAGCTTCGTGACCGTCACCGGCAACAGCAAGGGCAAGGGCTTCCAGGGCGTGGTGAAGCGTCACGGCTTCAGCGGTGTGGACGAGACCACCCACGGGCAGCACGACCGCGTACGCGCACCGGGCTCGCTCGGCGGCAGCTCCTACCCCGCCCGCGTGTTCAAGGGCCTGCGCATGGCCGGCCGCAAGGGCGGCGAACAATACACCACCGAGAACCTCAAGGTGGTGAAGGTGGACAAGGACAAGAACCTCCTCGTGCTGCGCGGTGCCGTTCCCGGTGCCAAGGGCAGCATGGTGATCATCTGGAAGTAAGATGGAGCTCGAGATCTACAGCAACGACGGCAAGGCCACCGGCAAGAAGGCCCGCCTCAACGACGCGGTCTTCGCCGTGGTGCCCAACGACCATGCCATCTGGCTGGACGTGAAGCAGCACCTCGCGAACAAGCGCCAGGGCACGGCCAAGACGCTCGAGAAGAGCGAGGTGAGCGGCAGCACCAAGAAGCTGCACCGCCAGAAGGGAACGGGCGGCAGCCGCAAGGGTTCCATCAAGAGCCCGCTCTTCAAGGGGGGTGCCCGCGTGTTCGGCCCCAAGCCGCGCGACTACTCCTTCAAGCTCAACAAGAAGGTGAAGGACCTGGCCCGCCGCAGCGCCCTCACTTACAAGGCCAAGGACAACGCCATCGCCGTGCTGGAGGGCACCGGCATCAGCGCACCGCGCACCCGCGCCTTCGCCGGCATGCTCAAGGCCTTCGACCTGGCCGAGCGCAAAGCCCTGCTGGTGCTGCCCGCCAAGGATGAGAACGTGCTGCTGAGCGCGCGTAACATCCAGGGCGCCCGCGTGGTGACGGCCAGCGAGGTGAACACCTACGACATCATGAACGCCACCAAGGTGCTGATCGTGAAGGACGCGATCGCCGCCCTGGAGGCCACCCTCACCAAGTAAGCCATGAGCCAGATCCTCATCCGTCCGATCATCACCGAGAAGATGACCGCCCAAGGCGAGAAGGAGAACCGCTACGGCTTCGTGGTGGCCCGCTCCAGCAACAAGCTCCAGATCCGCGACGCGGTGCGCAAGCAGTACGGCGTGGAGGTGGACAGCGTGCGCACCATGATCGTGCGCGGCAAGCGGCGCACCCGTTACACCAAGACCAACGCCCTGCACGGGTCCAGCGCCGCCTACAAGAAGGCCATCGTCACCCTGAAGGCCGGCGAGACCATCGACCTGTACAGCAGCATCTGATCCCCGCAGCACCCGACGACCCATGGGCATCCGCAAGCTGAACCCCGTCACCCCCGGCACCCGCCACCGGGTGATCACCGATTTCGAGGGCGTGACCACCAACGTCCCCGAGCCCGGCCTCACCACGGGCCGCAACAAGAGCGGTGGGCGCAACAACCAGGGCAAGATGACCATGCGCTACATCGGCGGTGGTCACAAGCAGCGCTTCCGCACCATCGACCTCAAGCGCAACAAGCACGGCATCCCCGCCACGGTGCGCACCATCGAGTACGATCCCAACCGCAGCGCCCGCATCGCCCTGCTGGTGTACGCCGACGGCGAGAAGCGCTACATGCTGGCCCCCACCGGACTGAAGGTGGGCCAGCAGGTGATCAGCGGCAAGGGCGTGGCCCCCGAGGTGGGCAACACCCTGCCGCTGGCCGAGGTGCCCCTGGGCACGCTGGTGCACAACGTGGAACTGCAGCCCGGCAAGGGCGGTGCGCTGGCCCGCAGCGCCGGCACCTTCGCCCAGCTCAGCGCCCGCGAGGGCCGCTACGCCACCCTGAAGATGCCCAGCGGCGAACTGCGGATGGTGCTTTGCGACTGCCTGGCCACCGTGGGCAGCGTGAGCAACGCCGAGCACATGCTGCAGAAGAGCGGCAAGGCCGGCCGCAGCCGCTGGCAGGGCCGCCGCCCCCGCACCCGTGCCGTGGCCATGAACCCGGTGGACCACCCCATGGGCGGTGGCGAGGGCCGGGCCTCCGGCGGCCACCCGCGCAGCCGCAAGGGCCTGCTGGCCAAAGGCAAAAAGACGCGCCACCCCAAGCGCACCACGAGCAAGTTCATCATCGCGCGCCGCAACAGCAAGGCCGCCTCGATCTGATAGCCCGTCATGAGCCGCTCCCTCAAGAAACCGCCGTTCGTCCACTACAAGCTGGCGAAACGCGTCACCGACATGCAGAAGTCCGGCAAAAAGGCCGTGCTGAAGACCTGGTCGCGTGCCAGCACCATCACCCCCGAATTCGTCGGGCTGACCCTCGCGGTGCACAACGGCAACAAGTTCATCCCCGTGTACGTGACCGAGAACATGGTGGGCCACAAGCTGGGCGAGTTCGCCCCCACCCGCACCTTCCGCGGCCACTCCGGCAACAAGAAGCAGTGATAGCCCATGGGACAGCGTAAGAAACTGAGCGCCGACAAGCGCAAGGAGGCGATGAAGGAAACCGCCATCGCCCGCCTGCGCAACGTGCCCACCAGCCCGCGCCGCATGCGCCAGGTGGCCGACAACATCCGTGGCCTGGGCGTGGAGAAGGCCTTGAGCATCCTGCAGTTCAGCACCCGCCACGCCAGCAAGCCCATGTACAAGCTGCTGCGCAGCGCCATCGCCAACTGGGAGGCCAAGAACGAGGGTCGCCGCGCCGACGAGGCCGGGCTGATCGTGCGCAGCGTCATGGTGGACGAGGCCCGCGGCCTGAAGCGCATGCTGCCCGCCCCCCAGGGACGCGCCTACCGCATGAAGAAGCGCTCCAACCACGTCACCCTCATCGTGGACACCGCCAACAACTAAGATCCGCACCCTGGCACCATGGGACAGAAAGCACACCCCACCGGCTCGCGCCTCGGCTACATCAAGGGCTGGGACAGCAACTGGTACGGCGGCAACGACTACGTCGACAAGATCGTCGAGGACGAGCGCATCCGCCAATACCTCATCGCGCGCCTGAAGAAGGCCAGCGTGAGCAAGATCATCATCGAGCGCACCCTCAAGCTGGTGACCGTCACGATCAACACCGCCCGCCCGGGGGTGATCATCGGCAAGGGCGGCGCCGAAGTGGACAAGCTGCGCGAGGAGCTCAAGAAGTTCACCGGCAAGGACGTGCAGCTGAACATCTTCGAGATCAAACGCCCTGAACTGGACGCCAAGCTGGTGGCCGACAGCATCGCCCGCCAGCTGGAGGGCCGCATCAGCTTCCGCCGCGCCATGAAGATGGCCGTGGCCAGCACCATGCGCATGGGCGCCGAGGGCATCAAGCTCACGGTGGCCGGCCGCCTCAACGGGGCGGAGATCGCGCGCACCGAGAGCTACCGCGAGGGCCGCGTGCCCCTGCACACCCTGCGTGCCGACATCGACTTCGCCATCAGCGAGGCCCACACCAAGATGGGCCGCATCGGGGTGAAGTGCTGGATCTGCCGCGGCGAGGTGTTCGGCAAGCGCGACCTGAGCCCCAACGTGGGCCAGCAGAAAGGGCCCAAGGGCCCGGGGCCGCGCCCCATGGGCGAGCGCCGCGGAGGCGGTGAACGTCGTGGAGGCGGTGAACGCCGCCCGGGCGGGGAACGTCGTGGAGGAGGTAACCGCAGCAATAACTGACCGCCATGTTGCAACCGAAGCGCAGCAAGCGCCGCAATATGCACAAGGGCCGCATGAAGGGCATGGCCCAGCGCGGCCACCGTGTGAGCCTGGGATCCTTCGGCCTCAAGGCCATGGAGAGCGTGTGGCTCACCAGTCGCCAGATCGAGGCCGCCCGCGTGGCCCTCACCCGCCACATGAAGCGCGAGGGCCAGGTGTGGATCAAGGTGTTCCCCGACAAGCCCGTGACCGCCAAGCCCGCCGAGGTGCGGATGGGAAAGGGCAAAGGCGCCCTGGACCACTGGGTGGCCGTGGTGCACGCCGGACGCATCATTTTCGAGGCCGACGGCGTGCCGATGGCCACCGCCCGCGAGGCCCTGCGCCTGGCGGCCCAGAAACTGCCCATCAAGACCAAGTTCGTCGTGCGCGAGGACTACGACGGCCAATGAGCTGAGCCATGAAAAAGAAAGGCACCACCCTCAAGGACCTCACCGTCCAGGAACTGCAGGACAAACTGCAGGAGGAACGCAGCGCGCTGGCCAAGCTCCGCTTCGACCACGCCGTGAGCCCCGTGGAGAACCCCATGCTCCTGCGCAGCCGCCGGCGCGAGGTGGCCCGCGTGCTCACCGAGCTCCGCGCCCGCGAACTCAACGTCAAATCGAACTAAGCCATGGAACGCAACCTCAGGAAGGAACGCATCGGCATCGTCACCAGCGACAAGATGGAAAAGAGCGTGGTGGTGACCGTCGAGCGCCGCGTGATGCACCCCAAGTACGGCAAGTTCGTCAAGCGCAGCAGCAAGTTCATGGCCCACGACGAAAAAGAGGAGGCCAACATCGGCGACACCGTGCGCATCATGGAGACCCGCCCGATCAGCAAGCACAAGTGCTGGCGCGTGGTGGAAGTGGTCGAACGCGCCAAGTAACGCAGCCCAACGATGATCCAACAGGAATCCCGGCTCAATGTGGCCGACAACAGCGGCGCCAAGGAGGTGCTCGTGATCCGCGTCCTCGGTGGCACGGCCCGCCGCTACGCCCGCATCGGCGACACCGTGGTGGTGTCCATCAAGGACGCCCTGCCCAACGGCAGCGCCAAGAAGGGCACCGTGCACAAGGCGGTGGTGGTGCGCACCCGCAAGGAACTGCGCCGCAAGGACGGCAGCTACATCCGCTTCGACGACAACGCGGTGGTGCTGCTGGACGCCGCCGGCGAGATGAAAGGCACCCGCATCTTCGGCCCCGTGGCCAAGGAGCTGCGCGAGAAGAAGTTCATGAAGATCATCTCCCTGGCACCCGAGGTGCTTTGATCCGGACCGCGCCATGCAGAAGAAGACACACATCAAGAAGGGCGACCTGGTGAAGGTGATCGCCGGTGAGGACCGCGGCAAGGAAGGCCGTGTGCTCGAGGTGATGCGCGAGCGCAACGCCGCGCTCGTGGAAGGCCTCAACATGAACAAGAAGCACTCCAAGCCCACCACCGCCGCACCCCAGGGCGGCATCCTGGACAAGGAGGGCCCGATCCACCTGAGCAACCTGATGCTGATCGACGCCAAGAGCGGCCTGCCCGGCCGCACCGGTCGCCGCCCCGGCAAGGACGGCAGGCTGGAACGTTACGTGAAGACCAAGAAATCGGCCGCCAAGTGATGAGCACCTACAGCCCCCGGCTCAAAGCCAAGTACGTCAAGGAGGTGGCCCCCGCCCTGCAGAAGGAGTTCAAGTACAAGAGCTCCATGCAGGTGCCCCGCCTGGTGAAGATCAACCTCAACCAGGGCCTGGGCGATGCGGTGGGCGACAAGAAGATCGTGGACAACGCCGTGGTGGAGATGACCACCATCAGCGGCCAGAAGGCCGTGCCCACCGTGTCCAAGAAGGACATCAGCAACTTCAAGCTGCGCCGCGGCATGCCCATCGGCGCCCGCGTCACCCTGCGCGGCGACCGCATGTACGAGTTCCTGGACCGGCTGATCGCCGTGGCCCTGCCCCGCACGCGCGACTTCCGCGGCGTGCCCGCCAAGGGCTTCGACGGCCGCGGCAACTTCACCTTCGGCGTGAAGGAGCAGATCATCTTCCCGGAGATCGACATCGACAAGGTGGCCAAGATCCGCGGCATGGACATCACCTTCGTGACCACCGCCCGCACCGACGCCGAGGCCAAGGCCCTGCTGCGCGAGTTCGGGTTCCCGTTCGCCGACAAGAAATAACCGACCAGACACCGACCAGACCATGGCCAAGGAAAGCATGAAGGCCCGCGAGCGCAAGCGCAAGCGCATGGTGGAGAAGTACGCCGCCAAGCGCGCCGCCCTCAAGGCCGCCGGCGAATGGGACAAGCTCCAGCAGCTGCCCGCCAACTCCAGCTATGTGCGCATGCACAACCGCTGCCAGATCACCGGCCGCCCCAAGGGCTATGTGCGCCTCTTCGGCATCTCGCGCTACATGCTGCGCATGATGGCCCTGGAGGGCAAGATCCCCGGCGTCACCAAGTCCAGCTGGTAAGCCAACGCACCGACCGACCATGACCACCGATCCCATCGCCGATTACCTGACCCGCCTGCGCAACGCCATCCTGGCGCGCAAGAAAGTGGTGGAGGTGCCCGCGTCCGGCCTCAAGAAGGACATCACGCGCATCCTCTACGACAAGGGCTACATCCTGTCCTACAAACTGGAGGACGACGGCAAGCAGGGCATCATCCGCATCGCCCTGAAGTACAACCCGCAGACCCGCCGCAACGCCATCCAGGAGCTGCGCCGCGTGAGCACCCCCGGCCTGCGCCAATACGCCCACGTGGAGGAGCTCCCCCGCGTGATGAACGGCCTGGGCGTGGCCATCATCAGCACCAGCAAGGGTGTGGTCACCGACAAGGAGGCCCGCAGCCTGGGCGTGGGCGGTGAGGTGATCTGCACGGTGAGCTAACCCCCGCACCAACCATGTCACGCATCGGAAAAGCGCCGATCAGCCTGCCCAAGGGCGTGGAGATCAGCATCAGCGACAAGAACCAGGTGACCGTCAAGGGGCCCAAGGGCACCCTCGTGCAGACGGTGGACCCGGCCATCGCCGTGAAGAACGACAACGGCACGGTGACCGTGGCGCGCCCCAGCGACGCCAAGCCCCACCGCGCCAAGCACGGCCTCTACCGTGCCCTGATCGCCAACATGGTGAAGGGCGTCAGCGAGGGCTACGTCATCGAACAGGAGCTGGTGGGCGTGGGTTACCGCGCCACCACCAAGGGCCAGCAGCTCCAACTGGCCCTGGGCTTCAGCCACCAGGTCACCTTCGAGCTGCCCGCCGAGGTGAAGGTGAGCGCCGCCCAGGAAAAGGGCAAGAACCCCATCATCCGCCTGGAGAGCGCGGACAAACAGCTCATCGGCCAGGTGGCCGCCAAGATCCGCTCGCTGCGCAAACCGGAGCCCTACAAGGGCAAGGGCGTGCGCTTCGTGGGCGAGGAGGTGCGTCGCAAGGCCGGTAAAGCCGCAGGCAAATAAGCACAGCCATGGCATTCCAACGCAACGAACGCAGGGCCCACATCCGCGAGCGCGTGCGCCGCAAGGTGCGCGGCACCGACGCGCGCCCCCGCCTCTCGGTGTTCCGCAGCAACGCCGACATCTACGCCCAGATCATCAGCGACGAGGCCGGCCGCACCCTGGTGAGCGCCTCCTCCCTCAAGGACAAAAAGGCCCATGGCGCCGCCGGCGTCGAGCAGGCCCGCCTGGTGGGCACCGCCATCGCCGAGAAGGCCAAGGCGGCCGGCATCTCCCAGGTGGTCTTCGACCGCAACGGTTACCTGTACCATGGCCGGGTGAAAGCCCTGGCCGAAGCCGCCCGCGAGGCCGGTCTCCAATTCTGATCAACGACCCATGGAAGGAGCTAACGTCAAGAAAGTGCGCAGCAGCGACCTGGAGCTGAAGGACCGGCTCGTGGCGCTGAACCGCGTGACCAAGGTGACCAAGGGTGGCCGCACCTTCACCTTCGCCGCCATCGTGGTGGTGGGCAACGAGAACGGCGTGGTGGGCCATGGCCTGGGCAAGGCCAAGGAAGTGCAGGAGGCCATCGCCAAGGGCATCGACGACGCCAAGAAGAACCTGGTGAAGGTGCCCGTGCGCAAAGGCACCATCCCCCACGCCCAGGAGGCCAAGTTCTCCGGTGCCGAGGTGCTGCTGAAACCCGCCGCCCACGGTACCGGCGTGATCGCCGGCGGCGCCATGCGCGCCGTGCTCGAGAGCGTGGGCATCACCGACGTGCTGGCCAAGAGCAAGGGCTCCAGCAACCCCCACAACGTGGTGAAGGCCACCATCAAGGCCCTCACCGACATGCGCGACGCCAACACCGTGTCCAGCATGCGCGGGGTCGACGTCGCCCGAGTGTTCAACGGATAACCAGCGCCCAGGGCGGACACACCCATGAGCAAGATCACCATCATCCAGACCGGCAGCCAGATCAAGTGCCCCGCACGCCAGAAGGCCACCCTCAAGGCCCTCGGCCTGGGGCGCATCGGCAAGCGCGCCGAACTGGAAGCCACCCCGCAGATCCGCGGCATGGTGGCCAAAGTCAACCACCTGGTACGGGTCGAGGAAAAGGCCTGAACCCAACGAACCCCGAGAGACACATGGACCTCAGCCAGTTGAAGCCCGCCAAAGGGGCCACCAAGAAGGCGAAACGCATCGGCCGCGGCGAAGGCAGCAAGCGCGGCGGCACCTCCACCAAGGGCCACAAGGGCGCACAGAGCCGCACCGGCTACAGCCGCAAACGCGGTTTCGAGGGCGGCCAGATGCCCCTGGTGCGCCGCGTGCCCAAGTTCGGTTTCACCAACCCCACCCGCGTGGAGTACAAGGGCATCAACCTGGACGCCCTCCAACTCCTGGCCGAGAACCAGGGACTGAAGGCCGTTGACCCCGCCGTGCTCTACGCCAACGGGCTCATCGCCAAGCACGACAAGCTGAAGGTGCTCGGCCGCGGCACGCTCAAGGGCGCCCTGGACGTCACCGCCCACGCTTTCAGCGCGACCGCCAAGGCGGCCATCGAGGCCATCGGCGGCAAGGCCACCATCATCGAGCGGAAGGAGAAGCAGGCATAAGCGATGAAGAACCTGGTCGACACGATCAAGAACATCTGGTGGATCGAGGAGCTGCGCACGCGGATCCTGATCACCCTGGGGCTCCTGCTGGTCTATCGCATCGGCAGCTACATCGTGTTGCCCGGGGTGGACAGCCTGAAGATGGCCTCGGCCTCCAGCGGCGGCGGCGGCATCGTGGAGATCCTCTCGATCTTCACCGGGGGCGCCTTCACCCGCGCCAGCATCTTCGCCCTGGGCATCATGCCCTACATCAGCGCCAGCATCATCATGCAGCTCATGGGCATCGCCGTGCCCGCCGTGCAGAAGATGCAGCGCGAGGAGAGCGGACGCCGGCGCCTCAACCAGTACACCCGCTACCTCACCATCCTGATCTGCATCTTCCAGGCCCCCGGCTACATCTACGCCACGATCGACGCCGATGCCCGCCCGGACAGCCAGTTCTGGCTCTTCACCAGCATCGTCATCCTCACCTGCAGCACCCTGTTCGTGATGTGGCTCGGCGAGCGCATCACCGAACGCGGCCTGGGCAACGGCATCTCACTGATCATCATGATCGGCATCCTGGCCGAGTTCCCGCAGAGCTTCGCCCAGGAGGTGGTGGGCCGCATGGGCCCCGGCGGCGGCGGCCTGGTGCTCCTGCTGGTCGAGGTGGTCATCTGGGTGCTCATCATCGCCGGATGCATCCTGCTGGTGCAGGGCACCCGCCGCATCCCCGTGCAGTTCGCCAAGCGCGTGCAGGGCAACAAGCAGTACGGCGGCGTGCGCAACTACATCCCCCTGAAGGTGAACGCCGCCGGGGTGATGCCCATCATCTTCGCCCAGGCCATCGTGCTGATCCCCATGTACGTGGCCCAGGCCTTCGAGGAGCCCCCCCAGTGGCTGATCTCCATCGCCAACGCCCAGGGCTTCTTCTACAACATGATGCTCATGCTCATGGTGGTGCTGTTCACCTACTTCTACACCGCCATCACCGTGAACCCCGTGCAGCTGGCCGACGACATGAAGCGCAACGGCGGCTTCATCCCCGGGGTGAAGCCCGGCAAACAGACCGCCGACCACATCGACGAACTGCTGAGCCGCATCACCCTGCCGGGCGCCATCTTCCTGGGCCTGGTGGCCATCCTGCCCGCCTTCGCCCAGATGGCCGGCGTGAAGCAGGGCTTCGCCCAGTTCTTCGGCGGCACCTCGCTGCTGATCATGGTGGGCGTGCTGCTCGACACCCTGCAGCAGATCGAGAGCCACCTGCTGATGAGGCATTACGACGGCCTGATGAAGACGGGCCGCATCAAGGGACGGACGAACGCGGCCTTCGGCATGGCAGGATAGGGCATGGCCAAGACCGTGAACCTGCGAAGCGATGCCGAGATCGCACTGGTGAGGGAGAGTTCTTTGCTTGTTGGGAGGACCTTGGCCGAAGTGGCCAGGAACATCGGACCCGGGACCCGTACGGGGGACCTGGACCGGATGGCGGAGACCTTCATCCGCGACCACGGTGCCGTGCCCGGCTTCAAGGGCCTGTACGGCTGCCCCAGCACGCTGCTCATCAGCGTGAACCAGGAGGTGGTGCACGGACTGCCGGGCGACCGCGTGCTGCGCGAGGGCGACATCGCCAGCGTGGATTGCGGCGTGCTGATGAACGGTTTCTACGGCGACAGCGCCTACACCTTCGCCATCGGCGAGGTGGACCCGGCGGTGATGCGCCTGCTGCGCGTGACCCGCGAATGCCTTGAACTGGGCATCGGGCAGGCCGTGGACGGCCGCCGCACCGGCGACCTGGGCCACGCCGTGCAACGCCATGCCGAGACCAACGGCTACGGCGTGGTGCGCGAACTGGTGGGCCACGGCGTGGGCGCCAAGCTGCACGAGGCCCCCGAGGTGCCCAACTTCGGGCGCCGCGGCCACGGGGTGCAACTGCGCGCCGGCATGGTGATCGCCATCGAACCGATGATCAACATGGGCACCAAGGAGGTGCGCCAGCTGGACGACGGCTGGACGATCGTGACCCACGACGGAAGCCCCAGCGCCCACTTCGAGCACACCGTGGCCGTGCGCCATGGCAGGGCGGAGGTCCTCTCAAGCTTCAGCGCCATCGAGGAGGTGCTGGAGGCGAAAGGAGATCGCTACGTGCGGCCCGACATGGCCGCGTTGAACGGATAGGACAAGGAAGACGAACGAAAGACAAGGAGAACACGAACGGAAGAACGGACGAAGGCATGAGCAAGACGGGGAACATCGAGCAGGATGGCGTCATCAAGGAGGCGCTGAGCAATGCCATGTTCCGCGTGGAGCTGGAGAACGGCCACGTGATCACGGCCCACATCAGCGGCAAGATGCGCATGCACTACATCCGGATCCTCCCCGGTGACAAGGTGAAGGTGGAGATGAGCCCCTACGACCTGAGCAAGGGCCGGATCACCTTCCGTTACAAGAGCTAAGCACACACCCGATGAAGGTCAGGACCTCCCTCAAGAAGCGCTCGGCGGACTGCAAGATCGTCCGCCGCAAGGGGCGCCTGTATGTGATCAACAAGAAGAACCCGAAGTTCAAGCAGCGTCAGGGCTGATAAACGCACGAGCATGGCACGTATCGCAGGCATCGACCTACCCAAGCACAAACGCGGGGCCATCGGGCTCACGTACATCTACGGCATCGGCCGCAGCCGGGCGCTGGAGATCCTCCGCAAGGCGGAGGTGGACCCCGACAAGAAGGTGGACGAGTGGGACGACGACGAGCAGTCGCGCATCCGCCAGTTCATCAACGACAACATCAAGGTGGAGGGTGCCCTGCGCAGCGAAGTGCAGCTCAGCATCAAGCGCCTGATGGACATCGGCAGCTACCGGGGCCTGCGCCACCGCAGTGGCCTGCCCGTGCGCGGCCAGCGCACCCGCACCAACAGCCGCACCCGCAAGGGCAAGCGCAAGACCGTGGCCAACAAGAAGAAGGCGACCAAGTAATGACTCAGTTGGCCGTTGCCCGTTGCCAGCAGGCAGCTGATGCGAACGGACGACCGGCCACCGACAACTGAAACCCATGGCAAAGCAAGACAAAGGCGCAGCCGCCGGAAAGAAGAAGAAGAAGAACGTGCATGTGGAGGCCTTCGGGCAGGCCCACATCCACGCCACCTTCAACAACATCATCGTGAGCCTCACCAACAACAAGGGCGAGGTGATCAGCTGGTCGAGCGCCGGCAAGCAGGGCTTCCGCGGCAGCAAGAAGAACACCCCCTACGCCGGGCAGGTGAGCGCCGAGGAGGCCGCCCGCGAGGCCTTCGAGCTCGGGCTGCGCAAGGTGAAGGTCTTCGTCAAGGGCCCCGGCGGCGGGCGCGAAAGCGCCATCCGCGCCCTCCACAACAGCGGTGTGGAGGTCACCGAGATCGTGGACATCACCCCGATGCCCCACAACGGCTGCCGCCCGCCCAAGAAACGCCGTGTTTGATCGATAACAACAACCTGTAGGAGCGCATCCACGCGCTCCGGTGTCGGTGCGGGAGACCAAGGCCGCACCCAAAACAAAGAAGATGGCACGTTACACTGGACCACAGACCAAGATCGCGCGCAAGTTCAAGGAACCCATCTACGGCGAGGACAAGTGGATGGAGCGCAAGCCGTACAGCCCCGGGCAGCACGGCCCCAACAAGCGCCGCAAGAAGGAGAGCGAATACGCCCTCCAGCTGGCCGAGAAGCAGAAGGCCAAGTACACCTACGGCATCCTGGAGCGCCAGTTCCAGAAGATGTTCGGCCTGGCCGCCAGCAAGAAGGGCATCACCGGTGAGACCCTCCTGCAGCTCTGCGAGGCCCGCCTGGACAACACCGTGTACCGCCTGGGCATCGCCCCCACCCGCCGCGCCGCCCGCCAGCTGGTGAGCCATGGCCACATCACCGTGGACCAGCAGGTGGTGAACGTGCCCAGCTACACCCTGCGCCCCGGCCAGAGCGTGGCCGTGCGCGAGAAGAGCCGCAGCCTGGAGGCCATCACCGCCAGCCTGGCCACCGCCGGCAAGCGCTTCGACTGGCTCGAGTGGAACCCCGCCACCCTCTCCGGCAAGCTCATCGCCATGCCCGAGCGCGCCCAGATCCCGGAGAACATCCGCGAACAGCTCATCGTGGAACTGTACTCCAAGTAAGAACCTCCCCAAACCGAACGGACACACCATGCCCATCCTTGATTTCCAGCGGCCCGACAAGGTCGTGATGATCGAAAGCGACGACCAGCGCGGTTCCTTCGAGTTCCGCCCCCTGGAGCCCGGCTATGGCATCACCATCGGCAACGCCCTGCGCCGCATCCTGCTCAGCAGCCTCGAGGGGCACGCCATCACGGCCGTCCGCATCGACGGCGTGGAGCACGAGTTCAGCACCATCAAGGGCGTCATCGAGGACGTCACCGAGATCGTGCTCAACCTCAAGCAGGTGCGCTTCCGCCGCCAGCTGGAGGACGTCAGCACCGAGAAGGTCTCCTTCACCATCTCCGGCAAGGAGGCCTTCACCGCCGGCGACATCGGCAAGCACACCACCGGCTTCCAGGTGCTCAACCCCGACCACGTGATCTGCCACATGGAACCCTCGGTGAAGCTCACCGTGGAGTTCACCATCGGCAAGGGCCGCGGCTATGTCCCCGCCGACGAGAACAAGACCGGCTCGTCCCCCGTGGGCACCATCTTCATCGACAGTGTCTTCACCCCCATCAAGAACGTGAAGTACACCGTGGAGAACACCCGCGTGGAGCAGAAGACCGACTACGAGAAGCTCACCATCGAGGTGGTCACCGACGGCTCCATCAGCCCGAAGAACGCCCTGCAGGAGGCCGCCAAGATCCTCATCCACCACTTCATGCTGTTCAGCGACGAACGCATCAGCCTCGAGGTGGAGGAACGGGTGCAGGAGGAGGAGTTCGACGAGACCAGCCTGCACATGCGCCAGCTGCTCAAGACCAAGCTGGTGGACATGGACCTGAGCGTGCGCGCCCTCAACTGCCTGAAGGCCGCCGACATCGAGACCCTCGGCGACCTGGTGAGCTACAACAAGAACGACCTGTTGAAATTCCGCAACTTCGGCAAGAAGAGCCTCACCGAGCTGGAGGACCTGGTGGAGAACAAAGGCCTGACGTTCGGCATGAACGTGAGCAAGTACAAGCTGGACAAGGAGTAAGAACCCGTCGGCGGTCGGCGGTGCGACCCAAGCACCGCCGGCCGACGACCGACAACGGACCACCGTCATGAGACACGGCAACAAGAACAACGCCCTGAGCCGCAAGAAGGCCCACCGCGACGCCCTGCTGAGCAACATGGCCTGCTCGCTGATCGCCCACAAGCGCATCAACACCACCCTGGCCAAGGCCCGCGCCCTGCGCCGCTATGTGGAACCCCTGATCACGCGCAGCAAGGACGACAGCATGCACAACCGCCGCACGGTGTTCACCTACCTGCAGAACAAGGAGGCCACCGCCACCCTGTTCCGCGACGTGGCCCCCAAGGTGGCCCAACGCCCCGGTGGCTACACGCGCATCATCAAGCTGGGCAACCGCCTGGGCGATGCCAGCGAGATGGCCATGATCGAACTGGTGGACTTCAACACCGTGTACACCAAGGAGAAGCCTGCGGGCGCCGAGGTGAAGAAGACGCGCCGCAGCCGCCGCCCGGCCGGTGCCGCCAAGACCGAAGGCAAGGCGCCCGAGGCCCCCAAGGCCGATGCGCCCGCCGAAGGCTGAACCACCCCTCACCGCAACGCATGGACGGCGCCCTTCGTGGCGCCGTCCTTCGTTCCGGGCGATCCGCGACCGCCCCCGCCCCGCTTACCTTCGCGCCCCTTTCCCGACGTCCTGCCGATGCCGTTCCTCCGCTCGATCCTGTTGCCGCTCGCCCTGGCGGCCCTCTGCGCCCATGCGCAACCCCCGGGCTTCTCGGTCACCACCATCGCCACCGGCATCAACGCCCCCACCGCCGCCGCCTTCCTCCCCGACGGCCGCATGCTCGTGGCCCAGAAGGACGGGCATATCCGCATCTCCACCACCCCGGTGGACCAGGCGCCCGTGACGCTGGCCACCTATCTGGTGCTGCCGGTGGACAACAGCGCCGAGCACGGCCTGGTGGGGCTCTGGCTCAGCCCGTACTTCCCCACCGACTCGCTGCTGTTCGTGTACCGCTCCACCGGCGACCAGCGCAACCGCCTGTCCACCTTCAAGCATCTGGGCTCCACCGCCCTGGCCTCCAGCGAGACCCTGGTGTGGGAGACCCCCGTGTACACCGGCTGCTGCCACACCGGCGGCGCCTTCGCCTTCCTGCCCGACAGCACCATCCTGCTGGCCGTGGGCGACGACTACACCCCGGCCAACGGGCAGGACATGGCCAGCGCCTTCGGCAAGCTGCACCGCTTCCGTTGGGACGGCACCGCCCCCGCGGACAATCCCTTCGCCGACACCACCGCCGGACCGCTCAACGCCGACGGGGTGCTGAAGACCATCTATTGCAGCGGCCTGCGCAACCCCTTCCGCGGCCACCTGGACCCCGTGACCGGCCGCTTCCTGATCGGCACGGTGGGCGCCAACAACCATGCCCAGGCCTGGGAGGATGTGCACCTGGCCGCGCCGGGCGCCAACTTCGGATGGCCCCTCTGTGGCGAGTTCGGCCGGCTGCCCGACGGCACCTGCGACGACCCCGCCTTCACCGACCCGCTGATCACCTACCCGCACCTGGGGCTGGGCGCTGCCATCACCGGCGGGGCCACCTACCGCGGCAGCAACTACCCTGCGGCGTGGCACGGGCGCTACTTCTACGGCGACTTCATCCGCGGCTGGGTGAAGTGGGCCGAACTGGACGCTCTGGGCGCCGTGGTGGCCCAAGGCACCTTCATGGACACCACCCTCTACGGCGGCACCCAGGCCAACTTCTGCACCCAGCTGATCCCCGGTCCCGGCGGTGATCTGTTCTACCTCTCCTACTACGACATCCCCTCCTTCACCGGCGCGGTGAAGCGCATCGTCCACACGCCCACCGCCGAACCGCAATGCGTGAACGCCCAGGCCGACATCACCCTCGGCACGGGACCGCAGCTCACCGTCACCTTCACGGCCCAGGCGGTGGACCCCCTGGGAGGCACGCCCAGCTATGCCTGGACCTGGTCCGACGGCCTGCCCGGCACCCCGGGGGACAGCGTACAACACACCTTCACCGGGCCCGGCGCCTTCGTGGCCGAGCTCCACGTGGCCAATGCGGTGGACACCGTACTGTGCGCCAGCATCCCCATCACCGTGCTGCCCCATGCGGTGGCCATGGACGTGGACCTGTTGCTGGACGGCCCCTTCGACCCGCTGACCGGCTGGATGCGCGACGACCTGCGCGTGCAGGGCCTGATCCCCGAGAGCGAGCCCTACTCCGCACTGGGCCTGACCCCCACTGCCGGGCCCGGCGCCACCCTGCTGCCCGGTGCGCTGGGCAACACCGGTCCGGAGGCCGTGGTGGACTGGGTGCTGCTGGAACTGCGCGACGCCACCGACCCCGCCCTGGTGCTGGACCGCGTGCCCGGCCTGGTCCAACGCAACGGCCAGGTGGTGTCGCTGGACGGCGTGTCGCCCCTGATGATGACCGCACCGGTGCGTTTTGCGCACCTCGCGGTGCGGCACCGCAACCACCTGGGGGTGTTGACCGCCGCACCGCTGGACCTGGGCACGACCACCCTGGCCTTGGACCTGCGCGAGCCGGCCACCCCCTGTGCGGGCACCGACGCCCGCCGCGCGCGCGCCACCCTGCGCACCCTCTGGGCCGGCAACGCCACCCTGGACGGCCTGGTGAGCTACGTGGGCGCCGACAACGACCGCGACGCCGTTCTGGTGTCCATCGGGGGCACCCCGCCCACCGCCGTGAGCGCCGGCTACCTGCAGGCCGACGTGAACCTGGACGGGCTGGTGAAGTACACCGGCGCCCGCAACGACCGCGACCAGGTGCTGGTCACCATCGGCGGCCTTTCGCCCACGGCCGTGCGCCCCGAGCAGCTGCCCTGAGGCCCGATCCCACAGCTGTGGACAAACGGGGCGGGCCGCGTGGCACCGGCCCGGTATCTTTGGCGCCCGATGTTGGTCAGCCATCGCCCCAAGGCCGTCCTGTTGCTCGCCGACGGCACCTTGTTCGAGGGGCGCGCCATCGGCGCCGCGGGCATCACCACCGGCGAGATCTGCTTCAACACCGGCATGACCGGTTACCAGGAGATCTTCTCCGATCCGAGCTACACGGGCCAGATCATGGTGATGGCCAGCCCGCACATCGGCAACTACGGGGTGAAGGCCGGTGAGGAGGAAAGCGCCCGCGTGACCATCGCCGGCCTGGTGGTGAAGAAGTTCAGCGCGGTGTGGAGCCGTCCCGGCGGGACCGGTTCGCTGGACGACCACCTGCGGCAGGCCGGCATCGTCGGCATCAGCGATGTGGACACCCGCCGCCTGGTACGCCACATCCGGGACCACGGCGCGCAGAACGCCCTGATCAGCAGCGCCGAGCTGGACCCCGCCGCCCTGCGCGAGCGCCTGGCCGCCGTGCCGTCCATGGCGGGGCTGGAGCTCAGCAGCCGCGTGACGGCCCCGGCGGCCTTCGAGGTGGGCGACCCCGGCGCCGCGCACCGCGTGGCCCTGGTGGACTTCGGGGTGAAGACCAACATCGTGCGCTGCCTCACCGAGCGCGGCTGCCTGGTGCGGGTGTTCCCCATGCACACCCCGCTGGACGAGATGCTGGCCTGGCGGCCCGGCGGCTTCCTCCTGAGCAACGGCCCCGGCGACCCGGCCGCCATGCCCGCCAGCGTGGCGCTGGTGACGGCCATCCGCGACAGCGGCCTGCCCGTGTTCGGCATCTGCCTGGGCCACCAACTGCTGGCCGAGAGCCTGGGCATCGGCACCGAAAAGATGCACCACGGCCACCGCGGCATCAACCACCCGGTGAAGAACCTGCGCACCGGGCGTGACGAGATCACCAGCCAGAACCACGGCTTCGTGGCCCGCCGCACGCAGGCCGAGGCCCACACCGGCGTGGAGGTCACCCATGTGCACCTCAACGACGGCAGCATCGCGGGCATCCGCCTGAAGGACCGGCCCGTGTTCAGCGTGCAGCACCACCCCGAGGCCGGCCCGGGACCGAACGACGCGCGCTACCTCTTCGACGACTTCGTGGCGAACATGGCCGCGCACAAGAACGTACCAAGCCCCCTTCCGCAGCAGGCATGACCGGGGTCGGCCCCGCATGCCCGCCCAACCCCATCCACCCTTCCGCATGAGCCTTATCGCCAAGATCCAAGCCCGCGAGATCCTCGACTCCCGCGGCAACCCCACCATCGAGGTCGATGTGTACACCGACGAGGGCCATGTGGGCCGCGCCGCCGTGCCCAGCGGGGCCAGCACCGGCGCCCATGAGGCCGTGGAGCTGCGCGACGGCGACAAGAAGCGCTACCTGGGCAAGGGCGTCACCAAGGCCGTGGAGCACGTGAACACCACGCTCAACAACGAGCTGCACGGCGCTCCGGTGGACCAGCAGGCTTTGATCGACAAGGCCATGATGGGCCTGGACGGCACGCCCAACAAGAGCAACCTGGGCGCCAACGCCATCCTGGGCGTCAGCCTCGCCGTGGCCAAGGCCGCCGCCAGCCAGGCCGGCCTGCCCCTGTACCGCTACGTGGGCGGCGCCAACGCCTGCACCCTGCCCGTGCCCCTGATGAACATCCTGAACGGCGGTGCCCACGCCGACAACAAGGTGGACGTGCAGGAGTTCATGATCATGCCCGTGGGCGCCACCAGCTTCGGCCAGGGGCTGCGCATGGGCGCCGAGGTGTTCCACCACCTCAAGGCCGTGCTCAAGGCCCGCGGCCTGGCCACCAACGTGGGCGACGAGGGCGGCTTCGCCCCCGACCTGCCCAGCAACGAAGAGGCCCTCAAGGTGGTGATGCAGGCCATCGAGAAAGCCGGCTACACCCCCGGCGACGACATCGTGCTCGCCCTGGACTGCGCCAGCACCGAGTTCTACGACGCCAAGAAGAAACGCTACGTGCTGGAAAGCACCGGCGACAGCCTCACCAGCGACGAGATGGTCGCCTTCTGGAAGGACTGGTGCAAGCGCTACCCCATCGTGAGCATCGAGGACGGCATGGCCGAGGACGATTGGGACGGCTGGAAGAAACTCACCCAGGCCCTGGGACCCAAGGTGCAGCTGGTGGGCGACGACCTGTTCGTGACCAACACCGAACGGCTGTCCGAAGGCATCGCCAAGGGCATCGCCAACAGCATCCTGGTGAAGGTGAACCAGATCGGCACCCTCACCGAGACCTTGGAGGCCGTGGAGATGGCCCACCGCGCCGGGTACTCCGCCGTGATGAGCCACCGCAGTGGCGAGACCGAGGACAGCACCATCGCCGACCTGGCCGTGGCCACCAACTGCGGCATGATCAAGACGGGCAGCGCCAGCCGCAGCGACCGGATCGCCAAATACAACCAGCTGCTGCGCATCGAGGAGCAGCTGGGCAGGAGCGGTCGCTACCCCGGCAAGGCCCTGCGCTTCGGACGCTGAGCGGCTACCTTCGCGGGAACCCCCGGGCCGTCCCATGTCCCGCGCCCCGCTGCTCCTGCTCGCCCTGCTTCTCGCCGCGGACATGGCCCGTGCCCAGGCCCCGGCCGACACCTCCCTGCGGCACCGACCGGAGCGGTCGCCCCTGAAACTGCGCGCCATCGGCGGCACCGTGGGCATCACCCTGGAGAACCACGGGCCCATGGGCCTCGACCGTTTCATGCGGTTCGCCCGGCAGGCCCCTCCCACCCTGCCCGGCAAGCCCACGGACTACTACTTCGGCTACTCCAGCACCGCCATCGGCGGCATCCTCGGTCCGCGCTTCGCCCTGGCCCGCCTGCGCACCGATGGGCCGGCAGCGCGCAGCGCCACCGACCGCCGGGGCGTGGAGGACCGCAACAACGAACACGGATGGACCTTCCATCTGGGCCTGCAGCCCCGGCTGTTCCACCTCTACTTCCACACCGACAGCCTGCTGGGCGACACGGCGCGCACCGTGGAGTACCTCTACACCCTGGCCCAGACCGAGATCGCCGTGGGCGGCGGCCCCTACTGGACCCTGTTCCTGAGCAACACCCTCTTCCTGCGGCCGGGCCTGCTCGCCGAGCTGGGCCATGCCGGCACCGGCACCCTCACCGCCACCGGCACCCGCACCGATGCCTTCGGCGGCACCACCACCGAGACCACCCTCCTGGACCGCAGCGTGCCCGCGCGCGCCTGCACCTACCTGCGCGCCTCGGCCTGCCTGCAGGCCGGGTTCCGCATCGCCAAGCGCGTGGACCTGAGCGCGCGCGCCCAATGGGGCACCGGGCTCATGTGGCTGCACGGCGTGGACCTCACCGCGCTGCGCAGCAGCACCCTGTACGCGCTGGACCTGGCCTTCCTGATCCGCCGGTGATGCCCTCCACGAGGGCTACCTTGCGCACCTCCATGGAACACCTCAAGGGCCTCAACGAGGCGCAGCATGCCGCGGTGGTGCACACCGACGGGCCCAACCTCGTGATCGCCGGCGCCGGATCGGGCAAGACCCGCGTGCTCACCGTGCGCATCGCCCACCTGCTGGCCGCCAAGGGCGTGGACCCCTTCCGCGTGCTGGCCCTCACCTTCACCAACAAGGCGGCGCGGGAGATGAAGGAACGCATCGCCCAGGTGGTGGGCCGCGGCGAGGCCGCCAACCTCTGGATGGGCACCTTCCACAGCGTCTTCGCCCGCATCCTGCGCGCCGAGGCCGACAAGATCGGCTACCCGAAGGATTTCACCATCTACGACACCGACGACAGCCGCTCGCTGATCAAGACCATCCTGAAGGAGTGGCAGCTGGACGACAAACTGTACAAGCCCGGCCAGGTGCACGGCCGCATCAGCATCGCCAAGAACAACCTCATCGGCCCGGCCGACTACCTGAACAACGCCGAGCTGATGGCCGCCGATGCCGCCGCCCTGCGCCCGAAGCTCGGCGAGCTCTACAAGGCCTACGCCGACCGCTGCTTCCGCGCCGGCGCCATGGACTTCGACGACCTGCTGTTCAACACCAACCTGCTCTTCCGCGACCATCCCGAGGCGATGCTGAAGTACCAGCAGCGCTTCCAGTACATCCTGGTGGACGAGTACCAGGACACCAACCTGGCGCAGTACAACATCGTGCGCACCCTGGCCGCCCGGCACGAGAACCTCACCGTGGTGGGCGACGACAGCCAGAGCATCTATGCCTTCCGCGGCGCCAACATCCAGAACATCCTCAACTTCCGCAAGGACTGGCCGGACCACGTGCTCTTCAAGCTGGAGCAGAACTACCGCAGCACCAAGGTGATCGTGGGCGCCGCCAACTCGGTGATCGAGCGCAACCGCGACCAGATCCGCAAAACGGTGTGGACGGACAACAGCGAGGGCGATCGCATCCTGGTGCACCGCGCCGTGAGCGACAACGAGGAGGGCGCCTTCGTGGCCAACAGCATCTTCGAGACCCGCATGCGGCACCAGGTGCCCAACAAGGAGTTCGCCATCCTGTACCGCACCAACGCGCAGAGCCGCAGCATGGAGGAGGCGCTGCGCAAGCTCAACATCCCCTACCGGATCCACGGCGGCCTGAGCTTTTACCAGCGCAAGGAGATCAAGGACCTGCTGGCCTACTTCCGCCTCACCTGCAACCCCAACGACGAGGAGGCCCTCAAGCGCATCATCAACTACCCGGCGCGCGGCATCGGCCAGACCACGGTCGAAAAGCTCATGGTGGCCGCGTCCGAACACGCCATCAGCGTGTGGGAACTGCTGAACGACCCGCCGGCCGGCCTCGACCTGCACGGCGGCATGCGCAAGCGCCTGGCCGACTTCGTGCTGATGGTGCGCAGCTTCCGCACCCTGCTCGACCAGCAGAGCGCGCACGCCCTGGGCGAGCACATCGCCCGCAGCACCGGCCTGCTCAACGACCTGTTCGCCGACAAGACGCCCGAGGGCGTGAGCCGCTACGAGAACATCCAGGAACTGCTCGCCGGCATGAAGGCCTTCAGCGAGGGTGGCGAGGGCACGGACCTTCCGCGCACCCTGTCCGACTTCCTGATCGACGTGGCGTTGCTGACCGACGCCGACAACGAGGACCCCAACGACACCGACCGGGTGAGCCTCATGACCATTCACAGCGCCAAGGGCCTGGAGTTCGACCACGTGCACATCGTGGGCCTGGAGGAGGAACTGTTCCCCAACCCGATGAGCCTGACCACGCGCGCCGACCTGGAGGAGGAGCGCCGCCTGTTCTACGTGGCCCTCACGCGGGCCCGGGTGCGGGCCACGCTGAGCTACGCCATGAGCCGATACAAGTGGGGGCATTTCACCAGCGCCGAACCCAGCCGCTTCATCGAGGAGATCGACCCGAAGTACCTGGAGCGGCCGACCGCCGCGCCCCGTGGCCCGGCGCACTTCGGGGATGAGCGCCGCAGCACCGCCGCACCCTGGGCCGGCCGGACGGCCGCCTTCGACCGGCCCGCCGCCGCCGGCGGGGAGCGACCCTTCCCCGGCCGCGAACGCACCGCACCGGCCCCACGGCCCGCGCCGCCCGCACCGCCCGTGCCCCAGCGCAGGAACCTCAAACGCATCACCGGGGGCGGTGCCCCGCTGGAGGCCACCTCCGGCCCGGGCACCCCGGCCCCGGAGCTGGCCGATGGCATGACCGTGGAGCACGAACGTTTCGGGCGTGGCAAGGTGCTCAAAGTGGAAGGCCGCGCCCCCGACCTCAAGGCCACCGTGTTCTTCCCCAGCGCGGGGCAGAAGCAGCTGCTGTTGCGCTTCGCGAAGTTGCGTGTGATCGAAGGCTGAGTACCGGAACCTCGCTTCGGACCGGTTCCGCGCGATCGCCGCATCTTCGTTCGCGCCGGTGTTCGACAGCTACTTCACCGCAGGCCAGCAGGCCACCATCACACTCGCCACCGCGCTGGGCCTGGGCGCCCTGGCGCTGCACGTGCGCCACCGCGCCCGTTGGGCGCTGCTCCTGCTCACCCTGGCGGCCTTCGTGCTGCGCCTCTTCGCCGCCTGGCTCGATCCCTTCCTCAACGACTGGGACGAGGTGTTCCACGCCGTGGTGGCGAAGAACCTGATCACGGACCCGTTCACGCCCAAGCTGTACCGCGAGACGGCCCTGCCGCTCACCGACAGCTGGGCCCGCAACCACGTGTGGCTGCACAAGCCGCCCTTCTTCCTGTGGCAGATCGCCTTTTCGCTGAAGCTCTTCGGCCTGGAATACTGGGCAGTGCGCCTGCCCAGTGCCTTGTGGATGACCGCGTTGGTGCCCGTGACCGCCCGCATGGCCTGGTTGTTCACCCACGAACGCCGCGTGGCCTTCGGCGCAGCGTTGCTCACCACCTTCAGCTTCTACATCCAGGAGCTCACCGCCGGGGCGCTCAACACCGACCACAACGACGCCATCTTCATCCCGGTGGTCGCCTGCAGCTGGTGGGCCCTGCTGGAGCACTGGCGCTCGCACCGCATGGGCTGGGCCCTGCTGGCGGGCCTGTTCAGCGGGTGCGCGCTCCTCACCAAGTGGTACATGGGCCTCAGCGTGTTCCTGCCCTGGGGGCTCGTGGTGCTCGGTGCGCGCCTGCGTTGGCCGGAATTGCGGCCCATGCTGGCCGCCCTGCTGGTGGCCTGCACCATCGCCGGCGCGTGGATCGCGGCCATGTTCATCCGCTTCCCCGCGCTGGCCGCGTTCCAGTGGGGCTTCAAGGCGCAGCATTTCAGCGTGCCGATGGACGGGCATGAAGGCACATGGACCTTCCACTTCGACGTGATCACCGACCTGCTGCCCCCGTATGCCTGGTGGGTGGTGCTGCCCGCCCTGGCCTGGCTCGTGTTCCGCCTGCCCGACCCGCGGCACCGCGTGCTCTTGGGCGCCCTCGTGGTCGGTGTGCACGCCTTTTTCGCCGTGGCCGCGACCAAGATGGTGAGCTACACCCTGGTGTTGCTGCCCCTGTACCTGATCGCCCTGGCCCATGCGCTGTTCACGCTGGTCCATGCGCCCGTGCGCGAGCGGTGGAACGCGCTCGTTGGCATGGCGGCCCTCGCACTTCTGGGCCTGCTCGGCCTCGACCTGGAGCGCACGCAGTTCCGGCACAGCAGCTACCGCGGCGAACTGGTGGCGCAGGACCCCTGGCGCGAACGGATGCGCGCGCAGGCCTTCGAGGACACGCTCGTGGCGAAGCTCGAAGGCCCCGGCCCGTTCCTGCTCTTCAACGTGCCCTCGCAGCGCGGCTTCGAGCTCATGTTCCGCTTCGGCATCGAGTGCATCGACATGGTCCCGCCTCAGGAAGTGGTGGACCGCCTGCGCGCCAAGGGCTACACCGTGGCGGTGCTGCAGGACACCCACCCGCCCGATCAGCTGCCGCAAGGCATCCAGCTGGTGCCCGACAGCGTGCTGCTGTACCCGCGCATCCCGAGGGACTGAATTCCATCGTTCCACCTACCTTTGGCCGAGGCCAGGCCGGAGCGATGTCACCGTTGCTCCATCGCGATCGCCGATCGCCGTGCCCGGCCCCACCGCCTTCCGCACCGCATGAGCACGCTTCCCGCCGTCGCCTACGACTACAACACGCGCCGTCCGCGCCTGATCATCCCCGAATACGGTCGCCATGTGCAACGCATGGTGGAGCACTGCATGGCCGTGGAGGACCGCGCCGAGCGCACCCGCCTGGCCAAGGCCATCATCCAGGTGATCGGCCGCCTGAACCCCCAGCTGCGCAGCAGCGAGAACGCCGACCGCACCCTCTGGGACCACCTCCACATCATGAGCGATTTCAAGCTCGATGTGGACAGCCCCTTCCCCAAGCCTTCGCCCGAGGAGCTCGACGCCAAGCCCGCACGCGTGCCCTACCCGCAGTCGGCGATCCGCTTCGGCCACTACGGCAAGCTGGTGGAGCGCATGATCGAGCAGTGCGCCGCCCTGGAGCCCGGGGACAAGCGCGATGCCTACACCCACCTGATCGCCAACCTGATGAAGCGCCAGTTCCTGGCCTGGAACCGCGACACGGTGCCCGACGGGGTGATCCTGAAGGACCTGCACGACCTGAGCAAGGGCCGGGTGAAGCTCAAGGAGGACCAGCAGCTGGCCAGCACCGATGCCCTGTTGCAGGCCCAGCGCAACGGGCCGCGCAACGAGCCCGAGCAGCGCAAGCGCGGCAAGAAGCGGCACCGCAACCGCAACAAGAAGGGCGGCCGCTACTGACCGCCGCGCGCCGTTGTCAGGCCGCGGTTGTTAGCAGCCCGGTGCACCGGCCGTGCGCTACAGCCCTCCCAGGCCCTTGCTTCGCGGCAAGAAGTACCATGCCATGGGAAGTTTCCGCATCGAGGGCGGTCGCCGGCTGAAAGGTGAACTGGTGCCGCAGGGCGCCAAGAACGAGGCGCTGCAGATCCTCTGCGCCGTGCTGCTCACCCGCGAGCCGGTCACCATCCACAACGTGCCCGACATCGTGGACGTGAACAAGCTGATCGACCTGCTGAAGGCCATGGGCGTGGCCGTGGAGAAGCTCGGCACCGGCAGCTACCGCTTCCAGGCGGGCACCGTGAACCTGGAGTTCTTCCTGGACCCCGAGTACAAACGCATGGGCGGCAGCCTGCGCGGCAGCGTGATGATCTGTGGCCCCGCCCTCGCCCGCTTCGGCCGCGGCTACATCCCCAGCCCCGGTGGCGACAAGATCGGCCGCCGGCGCATGGACACGCACTTCACCGGCTTCGAGCGCCTGGGCGCCACCATCAAGTACGACGAGCACGACGCCTTCTACCGCGCGGAAGCCAAGCAACTGAAGGGCTGCTACATGCTGCTGGATGAGGCCAGCGTGACCGGCACGGCGAACATCGTCATGGCCGCCACCCTCGCCGAGGGCCGCACCACCATCTTCAACGCCGCCTGCGAGCCCTACCTGCAGCAGCTCTGCCACATGCTGGTGCGCATGGGCGCCAGGATCCAGGGCATCGGCAGCAACCTGTTGCACATAGACGGCGTGAAGGAACTGGGCGGCACCGAGCATCGCATGCTGCCGGACATGATCGAGATCGGCTCCTTCATCGGCCTGGCCGCCATGACGCGCAGCGAGATCACCATCAAGGACACCGGCTACGACCACCTCGGCGTGATCCCCGACGTGTTCCGCAAACTCGGCATCACCGTGGAGCGCCGCGGCGACGACATCCACGTGCCCGCCCACGACCACTACACCATCGAACCCTTCCTGGACGGCAGCAACCGCGTGATCAGCGACCACCCCTGGCCGGGCTTCACCCCGGACCTGCTGAGCATCGTGCTGGTGACCGCCACCCAGGCCCGCGGCCACGTGCTGATCCACCAGAAGATGTTCGAGAGCCGCCTGTTTTTCACCGACAAGCTGATCGAGATGGGCGCCCAGATCACGCTCTGCGACCCCCACCGCGCCCTGGTGATCGGCAAGGACTTCGAGAAGCCGTTGCGGGCCATCCGCATGACCAGCCCCGACATCCGTGCGGGCGTTTCCCTGCTCATCGCCGCCCTCAGCGCCGACGGCACCAGCACCATTGACCACATCGAGCAGATCCGGCGCGGGTATCAGGACATCGAGGGCCGGCTGAACGCCATCGGGGCCCGCATCACGGTGGTGTGAGCGCCGCGGCGGTGGCCGAAAGCCTTTCCCGGCACGGTATTCGCCGTTGCCTCGCCGCCGTTCGACCAGAGGCTATCCAACAAATGATCTTGGAAGCGAGCAAGCGGAATTTCGCGTCCAGGCGAGGCGTGAGAACCGAGCATGGCCGACCGCTCTGTACGGCTTTTCACAACGAAGCATGGGCGCGAAAGACCCTCGCGCAGCCCAAAGGTTTTTTTGAGACAGCCTCTAACTTCGCACCATGAACACCCGCCCCGCCATGGACAAGCTGCGCGTGACCATCCTCTCGGCCGTGGCCCTGCTGGCCATCTACGGCTTCACCGAACGCCTGGACCAGAAGGCCGCCAAAGCCAAGGTGGGCACCGCCATCGGCGACATGGCCCCGGAGCTCGCCTTCATGAACCTCGACAGCACCAAGGTGCTCAAGCTCTCGGAGTTGCGCGGCAAATACGTGCTGATCGACTTCTGGGCCAGCTGGTGCGGGCCCTGCCGGCGCGAGAACCCCAACGTGGTGGCCGCCTACGGCAAATACAGCCAGGCCAAGTTCAAGGACGGCAAGGGCTTCGAGATCTTCAGCGTGAGCCTGGACAAGAGCCGCGAGGCCTGGAAACGGGCCGTGGAGCAGGACAAGCTCAGCTGGAAATACCATGTGAGCGACCTCAAGTACTGGGCCTCGGAGGCCTCGCGCCTCTACGGCGTCTCCGGCATCCCCATGAGCTTCCTGGTGAACCCCGAGGGCATCATCGTGGGCAAGAACCTGCGCGGCCTGGCCCTGCACCAGGAGCTGGACAAGTACGTGAAGAGCCTTTGATCCCACCACCGACCTCCTGGGAGCCCCGCCGCGGCGGGGCTCTTTTCTTCGCCCCGCCCTGTCATTTTGTCCCCGGCCCACGCCCGGCACTGTCCTTGACCCATGCGCAACATCTTCGGAAAACCCCGAAAACCCATGACGGAACGCCCGGAAACCGCCGCTCCGCCCGAGCACGCTGCCAAACCTGCCGCCCATGACCTGCCATCCGATGGTGAAGGGCGCGACCCCCTGGATCCCCTGACCGCCGCCTCGGAGGCCGCTGCGGAGCATGCCCTGCGCGATGCCCGGCCCGAGGGAGGGGACGAGCTCGGCCGCCTGCGGTCCGAGCTGGAACGTGCCCGCGCCGAGAGCGCCGACCTGAAGGACCGGTGGCTGCGCCTCAACGCCGACATGGACAACTTCCGCAAGCGCATGGCCCGCGAACGGCTGGACCTCATCCAGTTCGCCGCCGAGAACACGGTGCGCAACCTGCTGCCCGTGCTGGACGACATGGAGCGCGCCATCGCCAACAACGCCCAGGCGACCGACCTGGCCGCCGTGAAGGAGGGCTTCCACCTGATCCAGACCAAGCTCCTCCACATCCTCGGCAGCCAGGGCGTGAAGCCCATGGCCGACATGCTGGGCAAGCCCTTCGATGTGGACCGCCAGGAGGCCGTGAGCAAGGCGCCGGCGCCCACGCCCGACCAGAAAGGCTGCGTGCTGGAGGTGCTGGAGAACGGATACACCCTGCACGACAAAGTGATCCGCTACGCCAAGGTGCTGGTGGGCGAATAAGCCCGGCATCCGCCGTACACCCCCTGCCTGCCGCAAGCCGAACCCACCGATGAGCAAGCGCGACCCCTACGAGGTCCTGGGCGTGGCCCGCAACGCCAGCGCCGACGAGATCAAGAAGGCCTACCGTCAACAGGCCATCAAGTACCACCCGGACAAGAACCCGGGCGACAAGGCCGCCGAGGAGCGCTTCAAAGAGGCCGCCGTGGCCTACGAGATCCTGAGCGATCCCGAGAAGAAGGCCCGGTACGACCGGTTCGGGCACCAGGCGCCGGGCGGCTTCGGCGGTGGCCAGGCCGGCGGCATGTCGATGGACGACATCTTCAGCCACTTCGGCGACATCTTCGGTGAAGCCTTCGGCGGCGGGGCCTTCGGCGGCTTTGGCGGTGCGCGCGGGCGCGGTGGGCGTGTCATCAAGGGCAGCAACCTGCGCGTGCGCATCAAGCTCACCCTGGAGGAGATCGCCCTGGGCACCGAGAAGAAGATCAAGGTGAGCAAGCTGGTGCGTGCCAAGGGCAGTGAATACGGTGTCTGCGGCACCTGCAAGGGCAGCGGCCAGGTGACCCGTGTGCAGAGCACCTTCCTGGGCGCCATGCAGACCGTGAGCACCTGCCCGACCTGCGGCGGGGTGGGCCGGACGGTGAGCAAGCGGGCCCCGGGCAGCGACGAGCATGGGCTGGTGCGCGAGGAAACGGTGGTGCCCATCCGGATCCCCGCCGGGGTGGAGGAAGGCATGCAGCTCAACATCAGCGGCATGGGCAACGAGGCCCCGGCCGGCGGCGTGCCCGGCGACCTGCTGGTGGTGATCGAGGAGGAGGCCCACCCCCACCTCAAACGCGACGGCCTCCACCTGCACCACGAAGCCTTCATCAGCGTGCCCGACGCCGCCCTGGGCACCAGCATCGAGGTACCCCTGGTGCAGGGTCGTGCCAAGGTGAAGATCGACCCCGGCACGCAGAGCAACCACACCCTGCGGTTGCGCGGCAAGGGGCTGCCCGGCCTCAACGGCAGCGGCTCCGGCGACCTCTTCGTGCACATCGCCGTGTGGACCCCCACGGACCTGACCAAAGCCGAGCGGGAGGCGCTGGAGAAGCTGCGCCAGAGCCCCGGGTTCCAGCCCCGGCCCACGGCCAAGGACAAGGGCTTCTTCGAGCGGGTGCGCGAGATGTTCGGCCACTGACCCGGCCGCCGGGCGTGGCTACCTTGCCCTTCCGCATGCTGCCCGCCCGCCGTACCGCGCACCGCCACCAGGCTCCGCCAGCCTCCCCGGCCGTGCGCCGCTCGCCCTTCGACCGCCTGCGCTGGGGCCATCTGGTGCCCGTGTGGTTCCTCGGCGTGCCCTGCGTGGTGCTGCTGGCCCGGCCCACCCTGCTCACCACCGACGGATGGCTGCGGCTGCTCGGCGCGCTGGTGGCCCTGATCGCCGTGGTGGCCCGCCTGTTGGACCGCCGTTACCGCTTCGGGCCTTGGGCGTCTTTCATCGCCGGGCTCTTCGGCGGCCTGCCCCTGCTGGCCATCCTCGTCCTGAGCCTCAACCGCATGGTCGGGTCCGAGCGCACCGAGGTGTTGCGCATCGCGGGCATCGAGCGCCGCCCCGACGTCGACGGCCTGCTGCTTCACCTGGAGGGCGATGCCTATGCCGACTTCCCGGGCAGGCTGCGCACGGCGCCGCTGGACCCCGCCGTGTGGTCGGCCGACAGGCTGCGCACCACGTTCCGCGATGGGCTGCTGGGATTCCCCGTGGTGCTGCACCAGGAACTGCTGCCCGGCCCACCGGGCCACCGCGCTCCCGACCTCACCCGCATCCCCTGACGCGCCGGCCTTGGGCGGACCGCCCCCGCCTTGCGCAGTACCTTCGTTCCGCCCATGACCGCCATCCTGCTCTTCTTCCTGCTGCACTGGTACCTGAGCCTGTTCGTGCAGACCTTCTACCTGCACCGCTATGCGGCGCACCACATGTTCACCATGAGCCCGTTCTGGGAGAAGGCCTTCCACGTGCTCACCTTCCTGGCCCAGGGCAGCAGCTACCTGAGCCCCTATGCCTACGGGGTGCTGCACCGCCTGCACCACGCCTACGCCGACACCGAACAGGACCCCCATTCGCCCCGGTACGACCCCAGCCTCCTCAGCATGATGTGGCGCACCAAGGGCATCTATCACAGCCTGTTCGAGCGCAGCATGCCGGTGGAGGAGCGCTTCACCAAGGGGGTGCCCCAATGGCCCGCCTTCGAACGCTTCGCCGATGCCTGGCCCACGCGCATCGCCTGGATGCTGGGCTACACGGCCTTCTACGCGGTCTTCGCGCCCAGTGCGTGGTGGTTCCTGCTGTTGCCGCTGCACTGGGTGATGGGCCCCCTGCACGGGGCCATCATCAACTGGTTCGCCCACAAGTACGGCTACCGCAACTACGCCGTGAACGACACCAGCCGCAACATGTGGCCCGTGGAGGTGCTGGTGATGGGCGAGGGCCTGCACAACAACCACCACGCGCACAGCGGCCGTGCCAACTTCGCGGCCAAGTGGTGGGAGTTCGACCCCACCTGGCCCATCATCCGGCTGTTGGACGCGCTGCGCATCATCCGGCTGCGGCCGGCCGCCGTGCCGGTGCGGGTCGTCAAGCCCCGCCGTCAAGCCGCCTGAGCATCGCCTCCGCGCGCGCCACCAGGGCCTGCGGCCCCTGGCCGGACAGGCGCATGGCCCGCAGGCTGTCCGCCCCCGCCGATTTGCTGAGCTTGGCCCCGCCGGCATCGGTGACGAGCGGATGGTGCACGAAGCGCACCGCCTGGAACGCCTCGAAGCCGAGCACCCCGGCCAGGTACAGTTGCACCAGTGTGCTGGGGAAGAGGTCGTCGCCGCGCACGATGAAGGTGGTGCCGTGGTCCACGTCGTCCGCCAGGGAGGCCAGTTGGTAGGCCGGTCGGCGCGGTCGGCCGTTCACCGACCGCCCCAGTACCACGGGGTCCGGCAGGTGGTCGAAGGGGCGCCCGGCACGCGGGGCGCCGAACAGGGAGGCCATCGTCACCGTGGCTTCCACGGGCAACAGCAGGCGCCAGGCCAGCGCCGGATCGTCCAGGTCGTGCCGTGCGGTGCGGCAGGCACAGACCACGGCGCCCGTGGTGTGCAGCTGCGCACGTCGCTGGCGTGAACAGCCGCAGGCATACACGGCCCCCGCCGCCCGCAAGGCCCCGGCCAGCTCCAGGTAGCGCGGGATCCGCGCCTGTTGCGACCAGTTGCGCCGTTGGTCCTCCGCGTCGTGCGGGCCCAGGTCCGGGCGGATGCCGAGCCAGGCCAGCGCCTCGAAGATGTCCGCCACGTAGGCCTCGCGTCCGCGTTCGGCATCCAGGTCGTCGATGCGCAGGCGCAGGCGGGCGCCCAGGCGGCGTGCCAGGCGGTCGGTGAGCAGGAAGTTCACCGCGTTGCCCGCATGGAGCAGGCCGCTGGGCGTGGGGGCCAGCCGGGTGCTTGCCGGGGCGTGGGGCGCGGCGGGGACGGCCATGGGCGGGTGTGCCCGGGGTGGGACTTGAACCCACACGGCCCTCGCGGGCCAAGGGATTTTAAGTCCCTCGTGTCTACCATTTCACCACCCGGGCGGGCCCACCGGCGCGGTCGTCGGCGGGCAGGAACGGCCCAAAATAGCGATGCCTCCACCGTACGGCGAAGGCATCGTGAGCGAGAAACGGGACTCGAACCCGCGACCCCGACCTTGGCAAGGTCGTGCTCTACCAACTGAGCTACTCTCGCTTGAGGACCGTCCACGGGCGGACGGGGCTGCAAATATAGCCTACCGGAAGATCCGGACAAGCACCGTCCCGAAGTTGATCACTCGGACCGGAGCATCCGCACCCGCAGGTTCCTGGCCCAAAGGGTGTCGGCGGCTCCGTTCCAAACATAGATGGCGAGTTCCTCCTGAGCGTCGCGCAGTTCCCTCCGCCTTCGAAGCACCAAGGCCGGTGTCCAAGTGGTGTCGCTGCGGTGAGGGTCGTTGATGGGCACCGCCTCATAGAAGGGGACCCTACCTTCCCGTTCCCGCTGGATCACGATCATGCCGCGAGCACCGGGAGCGCTTCTGTACTCCAGATCGATGGCCAGCACATCGCCTTCGATCCGCGCCAGATCACCCACCACGATCCGGTAGGCGGGCGACCAAGGCGCATCGGGGGAACAGATCGCCTTTCCACCTCCAAGAGCGTCGATGAGCAGTCGGGTGCCCGGATGGGCCGGAGGCTGCCGCACCAACCGATGACGTACAGCTGCGGTGAGCTCCTCTCGTTCCTCGATACGCCAGCCCCGGTCGTCCAGTAATTCGGCACCGCCGTCCGGAAGTTCTAAGCCGATGCTCCACAGCTCGGCCTGCGATCCCTGGACGGTGTTCAAATGACCGAGCAGGACCGGCATGTCGGTCGGGCGTTCGCAGCGGAGCACCGCCTCTCCCCCTCGCAATGTCGGCTTCACCGAGCCAGGTCTGTCCGTGTTGACGATCACCGGTAGCCCTGGTGGTGGTGACAACGATGCCAGGTCCTCCTCCAGGCGGACCGACCTCGGGCGGTGGCCGAAGAGGGCCAAGAGCGTCAGCAGGAGCAGCAGGGCGACCGCGAGCGGACGGATGCGCCCGGCCTTCCATGCCAGCAGACCCAGCGCGGTGAAGAGCGCGAGCATGGATACCGCCAGCAGCCATGGTACCAGTGGTTTCCGAAAAGTCACCACCACCCGGTGTGTGCCGGCCGGCACGAGCGCTCCGAACGCCGCGATGTTCGCCCGGACCACGGGCACCTCGGTCCCATCCACAAGGATGTGCCAGCCCGGGAACCAGGCCTGCTGCACCAGCAGGAAGGCCGGTGCGTCATTCATGACCAGCGCGCTGAACCGGTCGTGCTCGAAACCGATCAATTCCACACGGGAGGCTTTGTCCACCCGCATTGGCACCACAGGGAGCGCATCCACCACGACCAGAGCACTGTCGTTCTCGGGATCCACCTCCTCCGGTACATACCTCGCCAACGGGATAAGATGGTCGGAGAGGTAGAGCAGGGGCATCCGGGCCATCGCCTCAACGAGGCCGGCGTGCCCGTCCAAGAGGGTCTTGGTATGCGTGAGTTGGAAGGTATTGAACCCACCATGGGTGGGATGTCCCTTGAAGACCTGGGTGTTCCTCCACAGGTGTCGCAGGCCGGCCTGGTCGTCCGTGGCCTTCCCCATCGGCTCCAGGCGCGGGATGAACGGTAGCGGTTGCTGCGCGTCGATACGAGCCTTCACCACCAGCGGATGAACGTCGGCCACACTCGTGTTCCAGGCGGCCAAACCCGTGCCCCAGAGCATCTCCAGAAGCACCAACGTCCCGATCACGGCCACGGTCAGGCGATCGCTCCAGGCGGCCAGGCAGGCAACGGTGAGTACAAGCCACAGGCCGATCCCGTTGAGCATGACGCGATGCGCAGTGTCCGATCCCCGGAGGCGGTGGTAAAGGCCCGCGTCGATCGGTCGACCTTCGCGGTGGATGAAGGCCCACGCCATCACGCCGCTCACCATCAGCAGGGCGATGCCGCACATCCATCGCATCCTTCTACGACGTTGAACATCCAGGGTGCTCCATCGTGCCAGGGTCCCGGCGGCCAGGCAGAGCACGGCCAGTTGCGCCCCCCAGAGGAAGTAGGCCGGTGAACGGAACAGGTCCATCCCCGGCAGCGCGGCCCACAATGCATGATGGACGGGAAGCGCCGTACCGAATGCGGCCGCGAAGCACAGCCCGCCGAAACCGGCGATCACCTTTTCCTCCGGACCCCACTTCCTTACAAGGGCGGACCCGGCGAACAGAAGCACAAGCACACCCATGTAGCCGTTCGCCATGGCGGGATCCGTTCCCGGCATTCGTCCGTCCGCGCCAACCGCGAATGGCAGCAACAACGAGATGCAGGCGCGCATGGTGAAAGGGAATACTGCGGCCTCGGGATGGCTCAACCCCTTGGCCCTCTCCAGATGGGGTACCACCTCCCATGTGGCGTACAGGGTACCGCAGGCCATGAGCGCGGTGGCGAGCGCGAACAACAGCTCATGACCGATCAGGCGCCTCATTTCCGTAAATGAGTTCGAACGCCAGTGCTGCACCATGCGAACGGCCAGCAGCGCCGCCAGCAGGTATGCTGAGAGGATCGTGAAAGTGTGATTGCCCCCGCTCAGTAGGAAATACTGGAACACCGCTGCGGTGAGCGCGGGCCGCCAGTGCGGAGCCTTCATCAACCGCAGCTGCGCCTCCAGCGCCCAAGGCAGCCAGGCCGCACTGATCACCGAATAGAAGTGCATCGTATGGCCGGTAAAGAATCCGCCCAGCCCGTAAGCCATGCCGATGATCAGCGCGGCACCTTCATGGCGATGCATGTGAAGGATCAGACGCCGCATCCCCAGCCCCCCCACGATCATATAGCCGAGGAAAAGTGCCTGCAACGTGAGGATCGAATGGCCGATGGTGCCGCCAAGGGCAATGGCCTCCACGTACCAAGCCGGTCCCTGGAGGTCGGCGTAGATGGGATAGCCCATCTGCTGCAAGGGCTGCCACAGCGGGAAATGTCCATCCTGCAGGCAGGTGGCGATGAAGAAGCGCCAGGGCAGCCAGCAATCCAACGTATCGCCGTGGGTCAGGGTGTATGTGAAGCTGCTCAGCGGCCAGTAGGCCAGGAGCACCGCAACGGCGATCACCGTCCAAGGGTGGCGGAGCAGGGCCGCACGCAATTTGACGGACATGGGCGGAGCGATCTCTGCAACGCCGCGGTCACGCCTTGTGCAGCTTCGGGCTGCGCGCCCCGGCCAGGCGCTTGATCTCGTTGAGCTTCAACAGGGCTTCCACGGGGGTCAGCGTGTCGATGTCCAGGGCTTCCAGCTGGGCGCGGATGCCTTCCAGCGCCGGGTCGTCCAGCTGGAAGAAGCTCAGCTGCACCTCGCGGTCGAGCCCTTCCACGGTGCGGCGGCCCTGGGCGGTGGGCAGGGTCTCCTCGCGTTCGCCGAGGTCGCCGGCGTGGCTGCGCTCCAGGTGGGCCAGCACCTTCTCGGCGCGGCGCACCACCCCGGGGGGCATGCCGGCCATGCGGGCCACGTGGATGCCGAAGCTGCGGTCGCTGCCCCCGGGCACCAGCTTGCGCAGGAAGAGCACCCGGCCGTCCACCTCGCGCACGGCGATGCTGGCGTTGTGGATGCGCGGGTAGGAGGCCGCCATCTCGTTGAGCTCGTGGTAGTGGGTGGCGAACAGCGTGCGTGGCCGCCCCGGATGTTCGTGCAGGTGCTCGGCGATGGCCCAGGCGATGGAGATACCGTCGTAGGTGCTGGTGCCGCGGCCGATCTCGTCGAGCACCACCAGGCTCCGCGCCGTCAGGTTGTTGAGGATGCTCGCCGTCTCGTTCATCTCCACCATGAAGGTGCTCTCCCCGGTGCTCAGGTCGTCGCTGGCGCCCACCCGGGTGAAGATGCGGTCCACCACCCCGAGCCGGGCGGCCGAGGCCGGCACGAAGCTGCCCGCCTGGGCCATCAGGGCGATCAGGGCCGTCTGCCGCAGCAGGGCCGATTTGCCGCTCATGTTGGGGCCGGTGACCACCAGCAGCTGGCGCCCGGCGGGGTCCAGCAGCAGGTCGTTGGCCACGTAAGCCTCGCCGGCGGGCAGCTGCTGTTCGATCACGGGATGGCGGGCGTCGCGCAGGTCGATCGTGCCGCTGTCGTCCAGCACGGGCCGCACATAGCCCCAGCGCACGGCGGTGAGGGCCAGGCCGCGCAGCACGTCGAAGGCGGCCACCGCGGCGGCCGTGGTCTGCACCTGCTGCACCTGCGCGCACACGGCCTCCACCAGCTCCCCGAAGCGCCTGGTCTCCAGTTCCAGGATGCGTTCCTCGGCCCCCAGGATGCGCTCCTCCAGGGCTTTCAGCTCGTCGGTGATGTAGCGTTCGGCACCCACCAGGGTCTGTTTGCGCACCCATTCGGCCGGCACCTTGGCCTTGTGCGTGTTGCGCACCTCCAGGTAGTAGCCGAACACGCTGTTGAAGCCCACCTTGAGGGAGGGGATGCCGGTGCGTTCGCTCTCGCGCGTCTGGGCCTCCAGCAGCAGGTCCTTGGCGCGGCCGTTGTCGTGGCGCAGTGCGTCGAGCTCGGCGTCGATGCCCGGGCGGATCACCCCGCCCTTCTGGAGGGTGGCGGGGGCCTCGGCCTCCAGGGTGCGGGCCAGGCGCTCGGCCAGGGTGTCGTCGGGGTCGATGCCTTCGGCCAGGGCGGCCATGGCACCGCCGGCCTGCACCAGGTCGCGGCGCAGCAGCAGGCCCGCCTCCAGCGCCTGGCGCAGCTGGTTGAGCTCGCGCGGGGTGATGCGGCCGGCCGCGGCCCGGCCCGCGGTCCGCTCCAGGTCGCCGATGGCCTGCAGGTGTACCGCACAGCGTTCCAGCAGCGCCGCGTCGTTCACGCCCTGCTCCACCACCGCATGGCGGTCGGCGATGGCCTGGCGGTCCACCAGGGGGAAGGTGAGCCAGCGTTTCAGCAGCCGCGAGCCCATGGGGGTGGCGCAGCGGTCCAGGGCCGCGCAGAGCGTGCGGCCGCCCTCGTGCACCGGGGCCAGCACCTCCAGGTTGCGCAGGGTGAAGCGGTCCAGGCCCACATGGGCTTCGGGCCGCAGGCGGGCGATGGCCGTGAGGTGGGCCAGTCGCTCGTGCCGGGTGTCGCCCAGGTAATGCAGCACCGCGCCGGCGGCCCGTTGCCCCAGCGGCAGGTCCTCCACCCCGAAACCCTTGAGACTGCTGGTGCCGAACTGCCGCAGCAGCAGGTCGCGCGCGAGGTCGTCCGTGAAGGCCCAATCCTCCAGCGCGTAGCTGTATTGGCGGCCCGCCAGCTCGGCCACCAGCGCATCGTCGCAGCCGCGCGGGTACAGCAGCTCGCTGGGGGCATGGCCCTCCATGAACTTGCGCACCCCTTCGGCGCCCTCCTCCCCCACCAGGAACTCGCCGGTGGTGATGTCGAGGAAGGCCGCCCCGTAGCGCCCCCGGTGCGTGCACACGGCCGCCAGCCAGTTGTTGCTGCGGTGGTCCACCACCCGGTCGCTGAAGGCCACGCCGGGGGTCACCACCTCGGTGACGCCGCGTTCCACCACGGTCTTGGCCTGCTTGGGGTCTTCCAGCTGGTCGCACACGGCCACCCGGTGGCCCGCACGCACCAGGCGCGGCAGGTAGGTCTCCAGGGCGTGGTGGGGGAAGCCGGCCAGGGGCACCTCGCCGGCGGCCCCGTTGTTGCGGCGGGTGAGGGTGATGCCGAGCACCTGTGCGGCACGCACCGCGTCCTCCCCGAAGGTCTCGTAGAAATCGCCCACGCGGAAGAGCAGCACCGCATCGGGGAACCGGCCCTTGATCCGCTGGTATTGCTGCATCAGCGGCGTTTCGCCGCGCCCCGCCTTGCCCATGTGCCCGTGCCGGCCCCCTATTTTCGCCAGCCCGGAAAAGTACGGCCCGCCGCCCGTCCGTGCGTCCCCCGGTTATCCACGATCCATGCCCGCAGGCGACCGCAAGCTGCGCACGCACGAACTGGGGCGGCCCGCGCCCGCGGACCTGCACGCCCTGCCCCGGCGGCCGGTGCGCGTGCTGCTGGACGACGTGCGCAGCCGCCACAACGTGGGGTCGGTCTTCCGCACGGCCGACGCCTTCGCCATCGAGGGCATCACCCTGTGCGGCTTCACCCCCCTGCCCCCGCACCGCGAGATCGAGAAGACGGCCCTCGGGGCCACGGCCACCGTGCCGTGGGACCATGCCCCCGAGGCCGTGGCGGCCGTGCGCCAGCTGCAGGCCCGGGGCTACCGGGTGCTGGCCGTGGAGCAGACGCTGCAGGCCACGCCCCTCACCGACCTGGCGCACCCGCCGGGGGGGCCGCTGGCCCTGGTGTTCGGCAACGAGCTGCACGGGGTGGGCGATGCGGTGATCGAGGCCTGCGACGGCTGCCTCTCCATCCCCCAGCAGGGCGCCAAGCACTCCCTCAACGTGTCGGTGTGCGCCGGGGTGGTGCTCTGGTGGTTCGCCGGCCGCTGAACCGCCGAACCCCGCCCCAAGCCCCACGTACAAAGGCAACCCTTGGCCATTCAACCGGTCTTGGGGAAAAGCCCCCTCGCCTTCCGCTTGCCGGAACGGTCCGAGCCGATACATTTGAACGGAAACCCGGTCGTACGCATGAAGGGACGATACACGCTGCGCATCGCCTGGCTGTTGCTGGTGGCGCTCCTCGTTGGCGCGCAGGTCCACGCCCAGTATTTCCGCAAGTCGAACTATTGGAAGACCAACCGCAACGAGATCACCTTCGGGGTGGGGGCCTCCAACTTCCTGGGCGAGCTGGGCGGACGCGATCAGATCGGCACCTCCTTCATCTGGGACCTGGAGGTGAGCCAGACCCGCCCGGCGGTGAGCCTGGGCTGGCGCTACCATGTCCGGGAGAAGATGTCCCTGCGCACCTCGCTGGCCTATGGCGTGCTGGCCGGCAACGACAACCTCACGGCCGAGACCTTCCGCCGCAACCGCAACCTCAACTTCCGCAGCGACCTGTTCGAGTTCAGCGTGATGTTCGAGCTCCACGCCTTCAAGGAGGAGCTGGGGCACCTGTACGACCTGCGCGGGGTGAAGGGCCAGAAGGCGAGCCGCATCGGCATGTACGGTTTCATCGGCGTCGGCGGCTTCTACTTCGACCCGCGGGGCAAGTTCAACAACACCTGGGTGCGGCTGAAGCCCCTGCGCACCGAGGGCCAGGGGCTGCCGGGCGGGGCGGAGGAGTACAGCAACTTCGGCTTCTGCATCCCCATGGGCATCGGCATCCGCAAGGCCCTCACCAAACAGTGGAGCGTGGGCCTGGAACTACAGCACACCACCACCTTCACCGATTACATCGACGATGTGAGCACCGTGTACTACGACCCGGACGCCATCCGGGCGGTGAGCGGCGATGTGGGCGTATACATGGCCGACCCCAGCCTGGGCGTGGGTGAAGGCATCAGCGAATTCACCACCAGCCCCGGCCAGCAGCGGGGCGACAGCAGCGACAAGGACGCCTACCTCTTCCTGCGGCTGCAGGTGCACCACAAGCTGTACAAGTACAGGAGCGGCAGCAAGAAGTACCGCACCCGCATCCGCCGCCAGAAGATCATCTTCTGATCCCGTCGGCGGCGCCGCCGCCACACATCCGCGCGTGCCCGGGCCCGGGGTGGACCCGTTGACCCATGGGGTTCCGTCATTCCCGTCCAGGCGCAACGCCCCTACCTTGCCGGCATCGGAAGCACCGGTATCCACCGCACGACCGTTCTTTCCGACGAAGCCCATGAACGCCACCGACCCGCACCCCACCGCGCTCGATGTCCGCGTCCTGGTCCCCATCGACCGGCACACCACCCTGCTGAAGCTGTTCCAGGAGCTGCCCGTGGGCGGGAGCTTCGTGTTCATCAACGACCACGACCCGCTGCCGCTGTACTACGAGTTCCGCTCCATCCACGGCGACGTGGTGGGCTGGGAATACCTGGTGCGCGGCGGCCACGATTGGAAGGTGAAGGTCACCCGCACGGAAGCGTCCCAGGGCCGCACGTTCACCGACATCGCCACCCTGATGGACCTGCGCAAGGTGGACCCCGCCCATTGGAAGCACGTGGTGTTCCACCGCTACGGCATGATGAAGGAAGGCGACACCATGGAGATCATCGCCGCCCAGGAGCCGGAGGAGATCCACCGGATCTTCAATGAAAAGTTCGCTTCCCGAATGGCATGGAGCTACAAGAAGCAGGCGCCCGGTGAATGCGTCGTTCACGTGAAGAAGCTCCAGCAGGGCGACATGCCCGACCTGGACCTGCTGGTGGTGCAAGCCTTCGATGTGCGCCCCCACCACCCGGCGCGGCGGCACGAGATGGTGTTCGAGGCCTTCGATGCCCTGAAGCCGGGCGAGGCCTTCGTCTTCACCAACGACCACGACCCCAAGCCGCTCTACTACCAGATCGAAGCGGAAAGCGGTGTGCCGTTCCAGTGGGACTACCTGGTGAACGGGCCCGAGGAATGGAAGGTGCGGGTGGCGAAGTTGAAAGGTTGATGGCGGATCCACGGTCGCCCGCGGCCCGGCGAAGTGCTGCCGCGCAGACCCCCTCGAAGCAGGATCGGTGGCGGCGGTCGTGCCAGACCATCCGGATGTTCTCGCTCGGCTCCGCCTGCGGGAGGGCTGCGTTCGTGCGTGCCGAGTGAGGTCGGGCCTGGGGCCTCCGGCCCGCCTTTGCTTCAAAGCCGCTCACGACGCACGGCCCGTCGCACCCGCTGATCTACGCGGCAACGAAGCGGGATGCCGTGTTGCGGCCGGAGGCCGCGATGGGTCTTGCGCCCACACCCGGCATCCGTGGAAGGCACTCGGCTCCCGCATGCCCAGCCTCGCACAAGCCGAGCCGAGCGCCAACAACGAGGGGCCTCGGATGTTCTCGCTCGGCTCCGCACGCGGGAGGGCTGCG
>WBZY01000100.1_pt1 | contig 91172 bp, 78 predicted proteins | sample 5204191 | NCBI WGS metagenome assembly WBZY01 (sample SAMN12344363, study PRJNA552823) | activated sludge metagenome | biome: Activated sludge suspended growth; feature: Anammox Sidestream; material: Wastewater; isolation source: activated sludge from anammox sidestream of wastewater treatment... | reverse complement strand
TGGAGGAGCACCGAGCAGAATACTGAAGACAACTGATGCAGGAGTAACCTGGAATCTGATAAACAGAACGGGACTTTCTGACACGATTGGACAAATAAGAAAAATCTTTTTTATTAACCCAACAACTGGTTGGGCGGTGACAAGCCGAGGTGGGATACTCAAAACTACAGATGGAGGAGATAACTGGTTTGCTCAGTTGAATGCACCACTTAGTATAGGATTTAGCAGTATTTATTTTGTTGATTCTCTTTATGGATGGACTGCAAATGGGAATGCCAGGCCTTTTAAGACAAAAGATGGTGGACAAAACTGGATTGAGCAATTAAATATTAATATTGGGCAATCCAGGGATGTTTTTTTCATAGATTATCAAAATGGTTTTTTACTTGAAAGTAATAAACTTTATAAAACCACAGATGGAGGAGTTATCTGGGTTCAGAATCAGAATCTCACAGGTTTTAGTATTGCAAAACTTAGTACATACAAAGACAGCACTATTTTCATAATTGGATATAAGACTTATCGTTCTACTGACGGAGGAGAAAACTGGTTTGAGTTCACAGAACTTAATGGTGTCAGAATAACAGGATTAAATTTATTGAATTCTGGTTCTGGTTATGCCGTTGGAGAATTAGGGTTGATAATGAAATATTACGATTCAACTTATGTCCCGGTTGAGTTAATATCTTTTTACAGCGAGACAATTAATAACAAAGTGATTCTTAGTTGGTTAACCGCAAGTGAAATTAATAACAAAGGATTTGAGGTAGAAAAAAGTGAATCTGATAGCCAAGTTTGGCAACGCATCGGTTTTGTACATGGCAACGGGACGACAACAGAAGAGCATTCTTACACTTTTGTAGACTTTACAAATGAACCAGGATATTATTTTTATCGCCTTAAACAGGTTGATTACGATGGAAGTTTTGAATACTCTAAAATTGTTTGTGTAATAATAGAACGTCCTTCAGTGTTTTTATTATTACAAAATTATCCTAACCCTTTCAATCCAATTTCAACAATAAAGTATGATCTGCCTGCCTCCCTAAATCCCTCCAAAGGAGGGACTTTAGTAAATCTTGTAATTTATGACATACTTGGCAGAAGAGTTAAAGTGTTGGTTAATGAAATTCAGCAAGCAGGTAGATATGAAGTTCAGTTCGATGCATCAGACTTATCGAGTGGTGTTTATATTTATCAGCTAATCGCTGAGAAATATATTAGTTCAAAAAAGATGATTTTACTTAAGTGACCATATATATTGTTTGAATTTTTCAAAGCCGCTATTGAGCGGCTTTTTAAATTCTTTAATCAACCATTTCCCTCTCTTACTACTGATTGTTTATCAAAACCTCTTACTCTATATTTGAAAGCAAAAAAAAAACTAAATGTCCCGCGGAAAAAAAGTTAAATTCATATTCATAACCGGTGGTGTTGTATCTTCGCTCGGAAAAGGTATTACCGCTTCATCACTTGGACTTCTCCTCAAACAAAGAGGATTTAGCGTTACTATCCAAAAATTTGACCCTTATATAAATGTTGATCCTGGGACAATGAGTCCGTTTCAGCATGGTGAAGTATATGTAACGGACGATGGTGCAGAAACTGACCTTGATCTGGGTCATTACGAAAGATTTCTTGATGTGAGTATGACACGTGCTAATAATACTACAACTGGTCAGGTCTATCATGAAGTAATTACAAAAGAGCGACGAGGTGATTATCTTGGTGCAACAGTTCAGGTTATTCCTCATATCACGGATGAAATTAAACGTAAACTTACCCGTCTGAGCGAGCTCGGTGAATACGAGATAATAATCACTGAGATTGGCGGGACTGTTGGCGATATTGAAAGCTTACCTTTCATCGAAGCAATGAGACAGCATATGCTCGAGTTTGGTAGAGCCAACTCGATGGTAATTCATGTTACACTGGTTCCATATATTGCTTCTGCAGGTGAGGTAAAAACAAAACCAACGCAGCATAGCGTAAAGAATTTGTTGGAACTTGGTATCCAGCCTGATGTTCTAATTTGCAGATCAGAAAAAAAATTAGCGAAAGATATAAGAGAAAAAATAGCATTATTCTGCAATGTTGATTCGAGAGCAGTAATCTCTGCGTATGATGTTCACTCAATTTATGAAGTACCACTCGTTCTTCAAAAAGAAAAAATGGATTTACTTGTTACAAGCCGTCTGCATCTTCCAGAGCGAAAAATAAAACTCGAAGAATGGGAAAATTTTGTTGATGGAATAAGAAATCCAACCCGTGAAGTTGAGATTGCTGTTTGCGGCAAATACATTACGCATCTTGATGCTTACAAAAGTATTATGGAAGCATTCATTCATTCTGGTGCAGCAAATCAGGTTAAAGTTAAAATTAAACCAGTGAATGCTGAAGATTGTTTGTCAGATAACCTGGAGGAACTTTTAAAGGGTGTATCAGGAATTCTCGTTCCGGGTGGTTTTGGGGAGAGAGGTATCGAAGGAAAAATTAAAGCAATAGAATATGCACGTGAAAATAAAATTCCATTTTTCGGTATCTGTCTTGGTTTGCAGTGTGCGGTTGTTGAATTTGCAAGGAATGTTTGCGGAATGAAAAATGCAAATAGTTCTGAGTTCAAGAAAACGAAATTTAATGTAATTGATTTAATGCCCGGTCAGAAGGATATTAAAGAAATGGGTGCGACAATGAGGCTTGGTGCTTATCCTTGCGTGATACATGATAAAACAAAAGCTTTCGATGCTTACAAAACAAATTATATCTCTGAAAGACACCGTCATCGCTACGAGGTAAATAATAAGTTTCGCAAAAAGTTGATTGATCATGGTTTGGTTATCAGCGGGTTATCACCTGATAAAGAATTAGTTGAAATGATTGAATTGAGAGATCATCCATGGTTTGTTGCGTGTCAGTTTCATCCCGAATTAAAATCAAGAGCTACAAATGCTCATCCTTTGTTCAGGGAATTTGTGCGAGCCGCGATGGAATATTCTATTGTTAAGAGTGGAAACTGAAAATCATTTTTTTAAAAGCATTTAATTCTTTTACCGCCAGATAAAATGTTATCTCACAACCTTCTAAAAAATTTATATAAGATTATTCTTGTTATAATTTGCTTTTTATCTTTAAATGTAACTTTTATCTATCCTCAATCAGATCTTAAAACCAGAATATCAACCGGACTTGAAGCCCTTTACAATTTCAACTTTAAATCATCTGATAAAACATTTAATTCAATTTTAAGTAAGTACCCGGATCATCCTGCAGGATATCATTATAAGTCTATAAGTTACCTCTGGTTCTATCTTGATAGCAAAGATGAAAGTAATTTAAATAAATTCATAGAACTTAGTGACTCAGCAATTGAAAAAGCTGAGATAAAATTAAAGAGTGATTCATCAGACCTTTTTAGTTTATACATTCTCAGTTCCGTTTATGGAAATCGTACTTTTGCTTACACAAGAGATGAAAACTATTTTGATGCTGTATTTGCTGCAAGAAAATTTCATCTATATTCTGATGAACTTTTAGCCAAAGACAGTTTATACTATGATGCATATATGGGAAAAGGATTGTTCAACTTTGCAATATCTCAGGCTCCGCAAACATGGTCCTGGGCAATAAATTTAGTTGGAATGGCTGGTGATAAAAAGAAAGGATTGCAGTTTCTCGAGATTGCATCGAAGAAAGGAAATTTTGCAAAAGTTGAAGCTAAGTTTTATCTGTCTCAGATATTTTCAGAATTCCTGCTTAAGTACGCTCAATCAAAGAAACTATTAAATGAGTTGATATTCAGATTTCCAAAAAATTTATTGTTCCGCTTCGCATTAGCAAATCTTCAGGTAAAGACTTTTGATTTATCAAGTGCGTCAAGAAATTATATGACAATTTATTCTTCGACAGATACAAATTTCATTCAGTTGAAAAATTATTCGGCAATGCTTATGGGGAATATTCTTTACGCCAAAGGTGATTACGATGAATCAAGAAAATATTACAACAGGTTTCTTGAACAAACTGTTGATGATCATTTTAAAAGTGTTGTAGCATTAAAAATCGGATTAAGCCATCTTATCGAAGGAGATTCGCTCTCAGCAATATTATACTTTGATAAAACTGATGAAGGGAATATGGATTTAGATGATGACGCGTATGCAAAGAAAAAAGGGGAAGAATATTTAACTAAACTTCCAGCTTCAAATGAATTGAAGTTGATCCTGATAAATAATATGATCGATGCAGGAAAGTTTAAAGCTGCAGTGGATTCACTCGAAAAATTTATTGAACTTCCTGTCTCTGATACTTTACGCGCTGAGGCTATCCTGTGTTTCAGCAACGCACTTTTTTATCAAGGTAAATTTAAAAAATCACTCGAGTATGCTGTTGCTGTTTTTAATTTTAATGAATGTGAACTCTGGGTAAAACCCTTCGCTTGTTATTATGCTGCAAGAGCCAGCAAAGAATTGAACAATAATGTAGATGCTGAATTTTTTATCGGCTACGCTGGTCAATTCAGAAATTATTATTATGAAAATAAACTCAAGGATAAACTCAGTTACCTTTCGTTCACCCTCGAAGAAAAATAATTGTATGACAGCATAGTTATTTGATAAATTAATTCTGTTTAAGTAGTTTTGACCAAATAATTTAACAGGAATGTGTTAGCACTGGCGGTCTTTGTATCAGGTCGGGGTTCAAACCTAAAAGCTATACTCGATTCACCAATTCTGAAAAATATTGTCGAGGTAAAAGCAGTGGTTGGTGATAAATTATATTGTCCTGCATTCGATATAGCTAAAAAATTTTCGATCCCGGTTTTTTGTGTTGGTAAGAAAGAAGGATTTATCTCCTTCGACGAACTTATATCTGTTCTTATAAATTTAAATGTGGGATTGATTGTACTTGCAGGATTTTTAAAACTTATTCCCGAAAATTTTATAAAAACCTTTCGAAGCAAGATTATCAACATACATCCGGCATTGCTTCCACATTTTGGTGGACCTGGAATGTTCGGGATTAATGTGCATCAGGCAGTTTATAAATCTTCAGCTCAGGTATCCGGTGCAACCGTACATTTTGTGGACGAAACTTACGACACAGGAAGAATTATCGCCCAGAGATGTGTAGATATTTCAGGTGTTAATTCACCAGAAGAGATTGCTGAACGTGTTCTGGACGTTGAACATCAACTCTTGCCATACGTGATTGAGAAATTTGCACTTGGCAAAGTCTTTGTTGAGAATAGCAGGGTGCGGGTCTCAATTTAATTTTTATTCATACAAACCTCATATGATGCATTGAAAAAATTAGCTCTAATCAGTGTTTTTGATAAGTCAGGAATTATTGATTTTGCAGCAGGTCTGCAAGAACTTGGTTTTGAACTGATTGCTACTGGTAATACATTCAGACTCTTATCAGAAAGTGGAATCTCCGTAACTGAAATTAAAGACGTTACAGGATTTCCTGAAATATTTCATGGCAGAGTAAAAACTCTTCACCCAAAAATCAGCGGAGGAATCTTGATGCGAAGAGATAATTCCTCCGATCAGAGAGAAGCCGAAGAAAACAATATTTTTCCGATAGAAATTGTTTGCGTTAATCTATATCCCTTCAAAGAAGTTTCAAAAAATCCGGATGCTGATCTTGATACTCTTATTGAGAATATTGATATCGGTGGTCCAACAATGATTAGAGCTGCAGCAAAAAATAATAAGTATGTTTCAATACTAACTGACACCGCTCAATACAAACCTTTTCTTGAAGAGTTAAAAGCCGGAAACATCAGTCAGGAAACAAGACAGAAATTGGCAATTGCAGCGATTGCACACACGGCGGATTACGATTCTCACATTGTAAACTCATTACAAACCAAAATGAATTTATCTTCAAATTATTTTAATATAAGTTTTAAACTTGCTTCTGCATTACGCTACGGAGAAAATCCACACCAGCAAGCAGGCGTGTATGGTGAGTTTTATGAAAACTTTGAATTCTTACATGGAAAAGAACTTTCGTATAATAATATTCTGGATCTTGTTTCAGCAGTTGAATTGGCAGAGAGTCTTGGAAAAAACGCATGCAGTATCATCAAGCATAACAATCCGGCTGGTGCGGCTATCGGAGAAAATTCAATCGCAGCTTATCTGAAAGCATTAAAATGTGACCCGGTTTCTTCTTTTGGAGGAATTGTTGCTTTTACTTCTATTGTTGATGAAAAACTTGCGGAAAAATTGAATGAAATTTTCCTGGAAGTTGTATGCGCCCCGGAATATACTGCAGGTGCTGTTGCAATATTAAAAAAGAAAAAAGATAGAAGATTATTAAAACAAAAAAAATCTGTTTTGACTGATAAGATTACATTCAGGTCGGTTCCCGGTGGTGCTATAGTTCAGGATGCAGATTTATTGGATCTTGATGAAAATAAACTAAAAACCGTAACCGATAAAAAACCTACTGCTGATGAATTGGAAGACCTGAAATTTGCATGGAAGATTGCAAAGTACACAAAATCAAACGCAATTGTATTTGTAAAAGATAAAGCAACACTTGGTGTTGGTGCAGGACAGATGTCGAGAATCGATTCAGCAAAGATTGCGAAGATGAAAGCAGAGGAGCACGGATTGGATCTTACAGGATCTGTTGCTGCATCGGATGCATTTTTTCCTTTTGCAGATGGTTTAATTGAAATTGTAAATTGTGGTGCCGTATCTGTAATTCAGCCGGGCGGTTCAGTCAGAGATCAGGAAGTAATTGATGCTGCTAACCAGAAAAATATTTCCATGGTTTTTACAGGAATAAGGCACTTTAAACATTAAGAGGATTTATGGGATTAATTGACTTTTTTTCAACAGACATTGCAATAGATCTTGGAACTGCCAACACGCTGATCTACGTTAAAGGGAAAGGTATTGTGTTGAATGAGCCTTCAATAGTAGCCTTTGATAAAAGTTCAAAAAGAATTATCGCGCTTGGAAATAAAGCTAAGGAAATGCAGGGAAGAGAACATAAAGAAATTAAAGTAACTCGTCCAATGCGGGATGGTGTTATTGCAGATTTTGAAATTGCAGAAGGAATGATTCGTGCATTCATTAAACGTGTGAAGGCTGGCGCATTAAGCAGTAGAAGAGTTGTGGTTGCAGTACCCAGTGGAGTCACTGAGGTTGAAAAGAGAGCAGTCAGGGATAGTGCTGAACATGCAGGCGCTAAAGAAGTTCACCTTGTTGCTGAACCAATGGCTGCTGCTATTGGAATCGGAATTGATGTTCATGCACCGGTTGGAAATATGATTATTGATATTGGCGGAGGAACAACTGAAATAGCGGTGATTGCACTTTCTGGAATTGTTAACGAAGAATCAATCAGGATTGCTGGTGATGAAATGAATTATGCTATTATGCAATTCTTCAAAAGAAATCATAACATTCTTATTGGTGAAAGAACAGCCGAAGCAATTAAGTGTGAAGTAGGATCAGCCGTTCCTTTGAAAGAAGAAATTACAATTCAAGTCAAAGGTCGTGATCTTGTCGGTGGTATTCCCAAAACCACTGAAGTAAGTTCTGTTGAAATTCGTGAAGCACTAAATGAAGCAATTACACAGATTGTAAATACTGTACGACAAACTCTTGAACGAACACCGCCGGAATTATCTGCTGATATTCTTGATCGTGGTGTGATGCTGACCGGTGGCGGAGCTTTGCTAAAAGGTCTCGACGAGCGAATTAAAATGGAAACTAATCTGCCGGTTCATGTTGCTGAAGACCCGTTGACTGCGGTTGCACGTGGTGCAGGAAAAGTAATTGAAAATCTTAATGAATATTCAAAGGTTCTTATTCGTAACAGAAGATATTAATGTTCAAGCTGATCTTATATGTTTGGAATCAATTCAGGGAATATCTGGTTTTAATTTTACTGGTTATTATTAGTCTTTCACTCCTCACTCAGAATAATAATCCACAAGTTCAAAAAGTACGTGCACTGGCTTTTGGCAGTTTTGCTTCTGTTACAGCTATATTCTACGACTTATTTAACATCACACAATTAAAAAAGGAAAACCTGGCATTAAGAGAATTGAATGCAGAATTGATGCTGCAGATGAGCATTTTAAGAGAACAAGGTATTTTAAATAGTGAGCTTAAAGGTATGTTAGCAATGAAAGACACTATTTCGTTACCACTTATGCCGGCGAATATAGTATCAAAATCTTTATCTATAACTCAAAACACAATCACCATTAACGCAGGAATTAACAGAGGTATAAAACCGGGAATGCCTGTTATTAGCTATCGCGGATTGGTTGGTATCGTTCAATCCTGTTCAGAAAATTTTTCAATAATCAGAACAATTAAAAATGTTGATCTCAAGCTGACAGTAAAAAATGAAAAAAACCGGTTAAATGGAATTATGAAATGGGATGGAGAAAAATTATTGATAGTAGATGTTCCAAGAACATTTGATTTTGATATTGGCGACAGAATCGTAACCTCAGACATAAGCTCTATTATACCTGTTCCAATTCCAGTTGGAGTAGTCTCGAAGATTGAAGAAGATAAAAGTGGTCTGCTTAATCTGATCCAGATAAATCCATTTGAAGAAGTATTAAGTGTTGAAACAGTATTTGTTTTGATGCAGGTTGAGAACGTGGAAAAAAATAATCTTGAACTGAATTTTTATAACAAGCAATGAAACTGAAATATTTTATACCACTTCTAATTTTTATACCTGTTGTAATAATACAATTAACAATAATTCCGTTTGTTTCTATTCAAGAAGTTGTGCCAAACCTTCTTTTAATTTCAGTAGTGTATTTCGCTATTGCAAATGGTCAGATAATTGGAACTGTCAATGGTGCTCTGTATGGTTTGTTGTATGATTTAATTTCAGGAAATCTTGTTGGAAGCAATATGCTTTCATTAACTGTCGCCGGCTTTATTGCAGGTTATTTTTCAGGAGAAACCAAACGCGAAAAATATCTGTTCACATATTCGTTCTCATTAGTTGTCGTGATATGTGCTCTGATAAATGCAACGATTTTTTCGCTATTCTCAGTTATTGATTTTAATACAAACTTTGTTCAGGCATTATTTAATCACGCATTATTGCCTTCAATTTATACTGCTGTGGTTAGTATTTTAGTAGTAATTGTCCCTTATAGAAGAGCATTCGATTGAAGACTGAAAATTTTGGTTCGCTGAGACGTAAAACGATTATCTTCGCAATTATTATTGCAACGATGATAATTCTTGCCGGAAGATTATTCCAGATGCAAATCGTTTATACAATCGAATACGATAAAAAATCCACAGATAATAGTATAAAAAGTATTGAACTTCAGCCGCTGCGTGGAGTTTTTTATGATAGAAATTATAAAGTGCTGGTCAGTAATGTGCCTGCGTACACTCTCAGGATAACTCCGGCATACTATGATACAAGCCTCAATAAAATTTTAGAAGCTGTCATAGGTACAGAACCCGGATATATTAAAGAATTATTGAAGAAAAATAAAATCTATTCAAAATTTTTACCGGTTAAAGTTCGCAGAGGTGTTGACTTCCAGGTTATTGCCTGGTATGAAGAAAATTCTGAACATCTGACTGGTGTTGATTATATTATCGAAATGCAGCGCTTTTACCCTGCTCAGGTTATAGCATCCCATACTTTTGGATACACTAAAGAAATCTCACCTGAACAACTTGCCAAGGAAAAGGAACTTTATAACCCGGGTGACTATGTTGGTCACAATGGTATTGAAAAAACTTATGAAAAATTAATCAGCGGTACTAAAGGTTACAAATATGTTCTTGTGGATTCGCGGCAAAGACAGATAGGAAGATTTCAGGAAGGAAAAGATGACATTGTTCCAATTAAGGGAAAAGATCTGGTTCTTGGTATCGAAGCTTCTGCTCAAAGAATAGCGGAAGAACAATTCAAAGGTAAAAGAGGTGCGTTAGTTGCTATTGAACCTACTTCCGGTGAAATTTTAGCAATGGTAAGTTCACCTGATTATGATCTTAATAGATTTTCATATTTCACACCAAGAAGCTTTTTAGACAGCATCTACTCCAATCCTTTTACACCATTATTTAATCGTGCAACAATGTCGATTCATCCGCCGGGTTCAACTTTTAAAATGCTTGCTGCAATTGCTGCACTTGACATGGGCGTGATTGATGAATCTTATACTATCACATGTGGTGGTGGTTTTACCTTTGGAAGATTCTTCAAATGTCACGGAAATCATGGGACAGTTAATGTAGTTACAGCAATTGAGAAATCGTGTAACTCTTTTTTCTATAGACTCATTTATAAAATTGGTATTGATAAATGGAAAGAGTATGCGACAAAATTCGGATTTGGAAAAATTACAGGTGTTGATCTGACTGAAGAAGTTCCCGGTTTAATTCCAGATGAAAATTACTATATAAAAAGATACGGTGAAAAATGGCCGAGGAGTATTATGGCAAGTCTTGGTATCGGACAGGGTGAAGTCAGCGTTACTCCTTTACAATTAGCGATGTATGCAAGTCTTATAGCAAATAATGGGAAGACAAAAATTCCACATGTTGTCAAGGGATATATAGATATAAATACTGAAAAGCTAGTACCTCTCGAATTTAAAGAAATTAGTACTGGTGTAAGCCAGGACGCGTTAGATATAGTAAAAAAAGGAATGTACTTGGTAGTGAATGGTCATGGAACAGCAACTCATATAAAACTGCCTGATGTAGAAATCTGTGGTAAAACAGGAACAGCTCAAAATCCACACGGAGAAGATCATGCATGGTTTGTAGGTTTTGCTCCGTATGAAAACCCAAAAATTGCAATTGCTGTTCTGGTTGAAAACGTTGGTTTCGGTGGAACTCACGCTGCACCGATTGCTAAAAATGTAATACAAGCATATATGAATAGCTTTAAGGGAGAAGGAAGTACTCTTGAAAATCAAATTGCGGTTGTCAAAACTCATTGAGGAAATAGTATAAGTGAGAATTGATTATAACATAAAAGATAAATTTGACTTTGGTCTCTTCCTTCCTGCATTAGCACTGTTCGGATTTGGATTACTCGCAATTTACAGTTCGACAATCAATAATACATTTGCACAAGAAAATTTTCAAAGGCAGATAGTATGGGGAGTTTTTGCTTTCATTATTTTCTTTATTACATATTCACTACCAACAAATGTTTTTAAAACATTGGCTATCCCGGGATACATTGTATCGTTACTTTTACTTGTAGCCGTATTAGGTATTGGGAGACAAATATCCGGATCCAAAAGCTGGCTTGTCATTGGTGCAGTTGGATTCCAGCCATCTGAACTTGCAAAGATTGCTACAATCATGGCAATCGCAGCTTATCTAAGCAGAAATAGTTCTAATATTGATTCCTTTAAAGATATTCTTTTTACTTTAATAATTGGTTTTACACCAGTGATGCTAATTCTGCTCGAACCGGATATGGGCACATCTATTGTTTTTATGGGTGTTATTCTGATGATGTTTTTCTGGAAGGGGATTAGCTCATTTTCATTATTCGTAGTTTTATCTCCTGCATTTGTTGCAATAGCATCAATATTTGGTACTGTCTATTTCATAATCGCAATGCTTTTGGTGATTGCTTTACTTATTACATTCAAGAGAAATTTATTTTTTAGTGCATCAATCTTTGCAATCGGTTTGGCAAGCGGATTTTTTGCTGATTACGTTTATCATGCATTAAGTCCGCATCAGCAAAGACGGATTCAATCATTCCTGGATCCTAATGCAGATCCGCTTGGTTCTGGATATAATACTATTCAGGCGAAAGTAGCGATAGGATCGGGTGGACTTTTAGGAAAAGGATTTTTATCAGGGAACCAAACCCAGCTTCAATTTATACCTGAACAATGGACAGATTTTGCATTTTGCGTAATCGGCGAAGAGTTTGGATTTATTGGCAGCATAATAGTCATTAGTATTTTTCTGATCCTGTTCCTTCGGATTCTAAAGCTTACTTTCAACACCAAGGATGAATTTCTGAGTTTAGTTTCGATTGGAATACTTACTGTTTATCTGATTCATTTTATTATTAATCTCGGGATGGTAGTTGGAATACTTCCTGTTATCGGAATACCATTACCTTTTATTAGTTACGGGGGAAGTTCATTATTAGTCAATTTGTTTATGCTTGGTATCCTTGCAAATTTATATCGCACAAGAAAAAATTACACTTGATTTTCAAATGAATGCTATCCAAAAACTTAAGTCAGCAAATATTGAAGGAAAATATATTTGTGTCGGGCTTGATACTGATCATAAAAAACTTCCTGCTCATTTATCAACCTATAAAAATCCTGTTATTGAATTCAACAAAAGGATAATCGAAGCGACATCAGATTCAGCAGCAGCATATAAATTAAATCTTGCCTTTTATGAAAGTGAAGGTGCTTCCGGTATCGAAAATCTGCATGAAACTTTATCGTTCATCCCTCAAAACATTTTTACAATCGCTGATGGAAAAAGAGGTGACATAGGTAATACATCAAATTTATATGCCAGATCTGTTTTTGAGCATTTTAATTTTGATGCTTCAACTTTAAATCCCTATATGGGGGAAGATTCAATTCAACCATTCCTCTCCTACGAAGATAAATTTAATTTTATACTTGCATTGACTTCCAATCCTGGCTCTGAAGATTTTCAAAAATCAAAATTGATTTCAGGTGAATTTCTTTATCAGCAAGTTATAAAGAAAGTTCATCAGTGGAATAAAAATTTGAATTGTGGGCTTGTTTTTGGCGCCACACAAATTAATGAGCTAAACGATAATCTCAACTTAATTAATGATTTGCCTCTTTTAATACCGGGTGTTGGTGCACAGGGTGGAAGCCTTTCTGATATTATCGGGCTTTTGTTTAAACACAAGCGATGCAATTTCCTGTTAAATGTCAGCAGAGGAATCATTCAAAAAGGTATTGGAGAAGATTTTGCAGAAGCAGCTAAAAGTGAGCTTCAGCGATTGAACAATCTGGTATCAGAAAGTAATCAATAAAGCTACTGCTGTTCATATCTCGTAGAACGCATCCGGAATAAAAACTCGATTTTGCCCTGCACATAGCGTTTGAAAAAATCTTCTTTTAGTATTTTCTTTTATAAGAAAAAGCAAATATCTTTAGACTGAAAAAGCTGAGTTTAATTTTAGGTTTACTACTGAATTAAAATGAGTATTAACGAAAAACTCGTCTATGAAATCTGGAAAGATGGTAAGTTTGAAAAGGAACTTAAACTGGATAACTCTGAAAAAATTGAGATTGTTGATCCAGGTACCCACAATAAAGATTCAGCCGGACCTGATTTTCTCAATGCCCGGATTAAATTTGGTAATATTACTTATCTCGGTGATATAGAAATCGATAGTTGGCACTCCGATTGGAAAACTCACGGACATTTCTTCGACAAAAAATATAACAAAGTTATTCTACATCTCGTTATTTCAAAGGACAGACATCAACCTTTTGTTTATAGTAAAGACGGTAGAAAAATCAACTCTTTATGCCTGCTTGATTTCGTTGAATCGAACATTCATAAATTATTAATCGATGCGGTTAAATCTGAAAAAGAAAACAGAAAATTCAGGATGCCTTGTTACGGCAGAAATGATACGATTCATAAAAAGGATAAACTTGAATTTCTTCTTGAACTTGGCATTGAACGATTTAACAGAAAGTCCAGAAGATTTCTTGACCGGTTAAAGGAGATGGTATATCTCAAAGAAATGAATATACGAGAACCAATTTTAAAATATGATTTTGGTGAAGATTATTTTAACAAGAAATATGCTGCAACAGATTTCAGTGATATCCACTTATGGGAACAACTGATTTATGAGATGATTTTTGAAGCGCTCGGATATTCCAGCAATAAAGAAATTATGATTCGGATGGCGAAAGCTGTGAATATCAACTTTCTAAATAATTTCAGAGGAAATGAAAACTTTAATACGGTTATCGAAAGTTCTTTATTTAATGTGAGTGGAATGATTCCTCAAAAAGTTAATTTTAAGGAGGAAGCGACCGCTGAGTATATAAGAACATTAGTTGAAGTATGGAATTCTGTCCGGGAAAAATATGATGGTCCATTTTTCAAAATTACTGATTGGAACTTTTTCAAAAGTCGTCCACAAAATTTTCCAACAATCAGACTTTGTGGTGGTGGACTTCTGCTTTCACATTTTTTAGAAAATGGTGTATTCAAATCTTTAATAAATTATTTTAATGAATATAGGAATGTAAAAGAAGCAAATGTAATTCTAAGAAACTATCTTATTACCGATGCTAATGGTTATTGGATGACTCATTTTAATTTTGACAAGCTATCAAAAGAAAAGTTGAATTATTTTATTGGTGTTTCAAGAGCTGATGAGATGATAATAAACGTGCTTTTTCCTGTTCTTAATTTGTATTTTGAAATTTTCGAGAATAAAGATTCAGCATTGAGAGTTAAGGATTTGTATATTCAATATACTCAGTACGGTTCGAACATGGTCGTTGATCAGGTGGAATCCACACTTGGTTTAGAAAAAGCTTCAAGAAGAAGTGTAAATTATCAGGCTATGATTGAGCTCTTCAGAAATTATTGTGTTAAGGAAAGATGTCTGGAATGTAAAATCGGAAAGAAAATCTTCAATTAGTCTGTTTAATTCTCGCTTGTAAGATTCTTAATCTGATCACGGATTTTTGCAGCTCTTTCGTACTCTTCACCTTCAATTGCTTCCCTCAGTTTGTTTTGCAATGCCGCAAGTTTAGCTTCTTTAGTCGGAGGTTTTTTTGGCTCAGTTGAGTTGGCTGCAGAACTTAGAGCAGCTGTTTCTTCTACTTCATCCGAAGGAAGAAAAGCAGCAGATTCCATAACAATATCAGAAACATAGATTGGTGATTGAACACGAACGGCTAAAGCAATGGCATCACTTGGTCTTGCATCTATTTCCTGTGTAAAACCGGATACTTCGAGTACAATTTTTGCAAAAAATGTGTTGTCTCTAAGTTCATCAATAATCACTTCAAGCACAGTAGCACCCAGACTATCAGTTAATTGTTTCAACAAATCGTGAGTTAGAGGTCTGGGTGGTTTTATTCCTTCAATCTCGAGAGCAATTGCCTGAGCTTCGAATGCACCAATTATAATTGGGAGCCTACGCTTTCCGTCAATTTCTTTTAACAGGATGGCATAAGCACCACCTGTTGCAGGACTTGAAGAAAGATTTAAAATTTCACAGGCTATTTTTTGCAAAGATTTTCTCTATTAAGATTGTCTAAGTTTTTTTACTTCGCTAGTCAATGCAGGAAGAATTTCAAAAAGATCCCCGGTAATTCCATAATCGGCTACATTAAAAATTGGTGCATCTTTATCTTTATTTATGGCTACAATATATTTTGATGAGGACATACCTGCAAGGTGCTGAATTGCACCTGAAATTCCACAAGCTACATAAAGTGACGGAGAAACTGTTTTACCTGTCTGACCAACCTGTTCACTATGAGGTCGCCAGCCAGCATCAACTACTGCACGTGAAGCACCGACAGCACCGCTAAATGCTTCTGCCAATTCCTCAATAAGATGAAAATTTTCTGGCCCTTTTATTCCTCTTCCACCGGACACGATAATATCAGCTTCTGCAACATCCAGCTTACCTTCCGATTTCTTGAATGATGTGACTCTGCTTCGTAAGTTAACTTCAGTCAATTCCTTAACAATCACTTCAGATTTTGCATTTGCATTTACAATTTCAGCTTTAAATACATTCGGTCTGATTGTTACAACTTTTTTCTTACTCAATAGTTTTATATCAAGAAGTGCTTTCCCTGCATAAGATGGTCTTGTGAATACTAATTCATCTCCTGTTACACTTATTTTTATACAATCAACCAGGCATGCAGCATCCAGCTTAATACATAATCTTGGTGCAAGGTCTTTCCCGAGTGTTGTGTTTGCAAGAATTATTGTATCGTAATCCGATTCTTTCACCAGGTTTGAAATCGCTACTGAATAAGCAGATGAAGAGTAATTTGCTAATGCAGCGTGTTTAAGATAATGTATTTTTTGGATCCCGTATTTTGATATTTCATCAAGATTTGATATCGAGTCTCCAATGACCAATGCATCTGCAGATAATTTTAAATCAATGGCGAGTTTTGAAGCAGCACTTGCAGCTTCAAATCCTGCTCTTTTGATGATACCATCTCTTTGTTCGAGTATTGCTAAAATTTTACTTGACATGAATTTTATTCCTTAAATTACTTTTGCTTCTTCTTTTAAAAGTCTGACCAGTTCAGGTACGGCGGACACATCACTTCCGATTATTCGTCCGGGTTGTTTTCCTGCAGGAAGATGCATACTTACAACTTCACTTGTTGGTGTATAAGCTGATGCTGGTTTTTCTTCAATGTTCTTTTTCTTTGCAGCCATTATTCCTTTTAATGATGCATAGCGAGGTTCATTCAGTCCTTTCTGACAAGTAATAACAGCAGGTAACGAAGTCTCAACTACTTCTCTTCCACCTTCAATCTCACGTTCAGCTACAACTTTATTGTTATCAATATCCAGCTTAACACATACTGCAACACAATTAAAATCCAGAAGTTCAGCGGTTAGCTGACCAACAATTGAGTTATCGTAATCAACAGATTGTTTTCCCATAAAAACTATCTGCGCACCCTGATTTTTTATTTCATCTGCCAATGCTTTGGCAATTCCAATCGAGTCGCGCCGATTTTCATCTTTTAACAATACTCCGCTATCTGCACCCATAGCTAAGGCTTTTCGGATAGTTTCTTTACTGCTTTCAGTACCAACTGTAATTACAATAACTTCTCCGGTTCCAATTTTTTCCTTCATCTTTAAAGCTTCCTCAACTGCATATTCATCATAGGGGTTTATAATGAACGTAACTCCTGCCGGGTCTATAGTTTTACCATCAATTCCAACTTTTATTCTCGTTGCTGTGTCAGGAACATGGCTTACACAAACAATTATTTTCATTTGATCTCCGTTTTATTGCATTATTTTATATTCAAAATATATGGATGACCTGCTATAAAAACAATTAAATCATATAATAGTTTTGGATGAGAGTAAACGTCTGCTTTAATTTAATTTCTGTAATAATTATTTTCACAATATGGAAAATCCATTAACGCAAACACCTGAATTAGAGATAACAGATAAGGAAAGTTCAGAAATTGATTTGGGAAGCCGGGTCATTTTGTTTAATGACGACTGGCATACTTTTGAAGAAGTTATTTCTCAAATTATTAAAGCAACAAAGTGTTCCTTTATTGAAGCTCGTGATAAAACATTTGAAGTTCATGTAAATGGGAAAGCGATTGTATATTCGGGTGTATTATCAGAATGTCTTCGTGTCTCCGCTGTTCTTGAAGAAATATTACTTCATACTCAGATCGAAACTTGACGGCACAAGTCTCAAATTAAATTAATTTATTTTTTGTGTCCGCTCACCTTTAGGTTCGTATAATTCTTTTATTAGATAATACAGAATTGAGTTATCTGTGATAGGGTAAGGATATCTTATACTTTCAGGAGGCATTGGTTTATCATAATCAAATGAAAATATTTCCTGATTACTGAGATTGTAGTAACGAACTTTTAAAATACCGTACTTAACCGTTGTCAGGTTTATTGTGTAGAGAGTTTTTACTCTGAAAACTTCGCCATCAATACCTTCATAAGTTTTTGGAGGCTGATTGGTTTGCAGTATCCAGATGTTAAATTTATCACCTTTAGTTGTGTCTAAAGAAGCTGAATCAAACCAGAACTTGGAACCATCGTCGGCGTTGATCACTTTCCAAACATGTTTATCGTCCTGCTGAGTATATACTGAGACGTAAGCAAATAAAAACAATAAAATAAATTTAAGCATACAGGAGAATTTCCTTTTAATTCTTTATGAAAAGATAATTAAATCATGAGTTATCAAAAAAGAATAAATTCAGTGTCATTTTTCATTTCTTCAGAACTGATTCATTTAAGATTAGTGCTTTCTGATTAATGTTGACTTGGGTTGAGTGAGAGAGGATTAATTATCACTTTCAAATTAAGATTGAGTATTGATAAAGGCTTATCTATTCTAATCAATGAGAAGAAACAATTGTCTTTTCTCAATTGTTGGAATTTATCATTAAAAATATGAAAATATTAGCTGAGTATGCTGAATAAAATTGGTGTGATTGTTGTCTTTAGCCGTGCATAGCCTCCTTAGTACAAAGGAGAGCCTGAATGTAACAACTTATATTTTAAGCGCTCTCCTTTGTTTTTTTTTAGACATTATTTATTTATACATTGAAAAAAAAATCATTTTCCAGGAGGGAATATGTATTTCAGAATTTTTATTGCACTCATCAGTTTACCAATCTTCATTATCTCTGCTCAGACAGAACAACACGGCTTTATCGGCACAAGTGCGTGTGGAATGTGTCACAAATCTGAAAAGCAGGGAAGTCAATTATCAATCTGGCAGAATAGCAAACATGCTCAGGCATATCAAACTCTTCAAACTGAAAAAGCAGACCAGATTGCCAAGGAAAAAGGATTTACCACGAAAGCAGTTGAAACACCTGAATGTTTGAAGTGTCATGCATCCGGTTATAATGTAGATGCAAAATTCATTGGTGAAAAATTTAAAGTTAGTGAAGGTGTTCAATGCGAAACTTGCCATGGTGCAGGTGCTGACTATAAAAGCAAAAAAGTTATGGAAAATCGTGCTGATGCAATTACAAACGGTTTGATTGTCCATGAAAATATGGAAGATTTTTGCATCGGATGCCATAATGCTGAAAGCCCGACTTACGTGGATTTCAAATTAGAAGCAATGTGGGAAAAGATTAAACATCCGGTTCCCAAACAATAAAGCAATTGCATAAATAGCGATAATACTTTATGAAAAAATTTTTACTGTTACTTTTAGCAAGTGGGATGGCTTTCACAATCATCCCACAAAGCCTTAACGGCAGATTTTCAAGTTCGGTTTACACTTTCGAACGATTCGATACATCAGGATCATCTACTACCAACGCAAGAACTTACCAGATGCTCGCTTTTAATTTTGGAAAAGAAAATTTGTGGCTGAGGTCCAACTTCAACCTTGAATATGATCTTTCAAATAAACAGAAGAGTGATCCAAGATTCAGAGTTTATAATTTATATGCAGATATAAATAATATTTTTGATGTAGCGTCATTAAAACTTGGCAGACAACCTCTATTTAATTCGATTGCTGGCGGTGTTTTCGATGGTGCAACTCTTGGACTGAATTATTCTGGATATAAATTGACTGGTTATTACGGCGGTAATGTACCTGCTTATCAGAAACTGGAGTTGAGTGAAGATTGGGGAAATAATTATTTGCTTGGCGGCGAGTTTACGGTTTTAGCCCTTTTGGATTGGAGATTCAGTGCTAAGTATATCAACAAAAATTTTAAAAGCCAATCTTATACTGCTGTTCGATTAGATCCTGAACTCAACCCGATAAATGTGTTGATTGAAAATGAATCAAATCAGTATCAGTTTCTTTCCGGTGAAGTTTCTTACTTCAAACAAAAGTTTGGAAGTGGCAACATCAGGTATGATTATGACCTTAACTATCAAACAACTTCCCGATTTGAAATATCAGGCAGATACGAAGCAATAAAGAACCTTGGTATAAATGCATATTATAATTACAGAGAACCGAAAATCAGGTATAACTCAATTTTTTCAGTTTTCGATTATGGCAATACCTGGGAAGTTGAAGCCGGTGTTGACTATCTGATCGATAACAAATACACCGTCATTGGTAAGTTTGCTAATGTTACTTACAAAGATGAAAGATCACAACGGCTTACATTAGGAGTTTCATCTCCTTACGGCTCTATCACAGCGAGAAAAAATTTCGGTTATGCTGGTGAGATGGATGCAATTTCTCTTTACACTGCATTTTCCCAGCTTGATGGTTTTTTAACTCCTTCATTAGGGTTTTCTTATACAAGATACAAACTGACAGAGGGTGACCCCTCGAATGAATTAGTTTCAGTGTTGGCAGGGACCAATATTCGACCATTCAGAACGCTCTCATTTGATGTCCAAGGTCAATTTCTGAATAATAAAATTTACAATAATGATTGGAGATTATTCTTTAAGCTTAATTTCTGGTTTAATACAATTTTTAATTGAGAATTATGATAAAGAATTTATACATTACAATTTTTGTTATCGGCAGCGCATTGCTGTTGATGGTTGCCTTTTCAGGCGAACAATCAGAATCAGTTGAAAGCAATAAAGATCTGATTAAATTTTCTCACTCCCTGCATAATGAATTAGTTGACTGTGCTGATTGCCATTCAACTGTTGCCGAAAGTATATCGCTAAACGACAGGCTTCTTCCAAATCATGATAACTGTGTTAACTGCCACGAAGTAGATAATGATGCTGAATGCAGTACTTGTCATATAAATGATAATTATGAACCATTGATTCAGAAAAAACCCGAGTTGATTTATAATCACAAAATCCACGCAGTGCAAGGATTGCAATGCATCGATTGCCATAAAGGACTTGATAAAGTTGATTATAGTTTTGAAAGTGCTGAATTAAATCCTCCTATGGAAAATTGTTCGGGTTGTCATAATGAAGTAAAGATAGCCTCCAATGCTTGTGAGTCCTGTCATATATCAACAAATTATTTAAAACCTCAAAACCATAGAAATGTTGATTTTGAAAGATCACATAAATTTCTTGCCTGGGAGTTGAATGCTAACTGTATGATGTGTCACGACAACACAACTTGTCAGGATTGCCACGTTGCAACCACTGGTATTACAGAAATGAATTTACCTGATGATTTTTATGCCCCTTATTATCCAAGTAATTCTGTTGATGGGGCTAAACAACAAGCAATATTAAAAGTTCATGATGATTTTGGTTACAGATTCTCTCACGGAATAGATGCTAAAGGAAAAACAAATGAATGTCAGTCCTGTCATCAGATCGAAACTTTTTGTGCAAGTTGTCATCAATCTGAGAATACAGATTTTGCAATGGGTGGTATAGTTCCATCATCACATCTCTTACCAACATTTAAGACGATTGGTGTTGGTACCGGTGGTGGAGATCATGCAAGGTTAGCAAGAAGAGATATTGAAAGTTGTGTATCTTGTCACGATGTTCAGGGCGCAGATCCAACATGTATTACCTGTCATCTCGATAGCGATGGTATTTTAGGTACCAATCCAAAAACTCACGTATCTAATTATATGAAGGATGAAAGAGGAGACTGGCACGATACTCAAGCCTCTATGTGCTATAATTGTCACACGAGTGCATCACCCATGTCGCAGCAAACTTCCGGCTTCTGTAATTATTGTCATGGTATGTAATGATAAAAACGGAAAATAATATGACTAAAATAGTTTTAACATATATTACTCTTATTCTGGCTTTCCTTTTAGTTGCAGCCTGCAGCGAATTAAATACTGATATACCATCAGTTCCAAAAATTAATACTCATGGTGATAGTTTATATTCTTCTACGTCAAAAAATTTTCATCCGAAAACAATTGCGAATTCACCGAATGGAATGTATGATTGCAGGGAATGTCATGCAGCAGATTTTTCAGGTGGAACTGCTAAAGCTGGCTGTAACAAATGTCATCCCACTATTAATGTTCACTTAAGCGGAATATTGGATCCAGCTAGTAATAACTTTCATGGAAAATATATCAGGAATGATCAGTGGGAGATGAGCGGCTGTCAGAGCTGTCACGCAGAAGATTATTCCGGAGGATATGTCTCACCAACATGTTTGGATTGTCATACGTATGCTGGTGGTCCGGAAAATTGTACGACGTGTCACGGCAGCCCAACAAGTAACGCACCACCAAAGGATATTAACGGGAACACTTCAACAACAGAACGAGGAGTTGGCGCTCATCAAATACATCTTAAAGGTGGGATAGTTGGAAGAAATCTAACTTGCACTGAGTGTCATAATGTTCCTGGTGGAGTTTATACACCAGGTCATGTTGATTCGGAACTTCCGGCTGAAGTATTGATGAATAATCCAAGAGCAAATTTAGTAACTAATGAACCTAATACTACGCAATATGATTCAACACTCGCTCTGTTTGTTCCAAATCCATCTTATAATCCGAACGATTTAACTTGTGGTAATACATATTGTCACGGTTACTTTAAAAATGGGAATCTGGATAACAAACCGGTTTGGACAAATCCATCAACCTCTGCGTGCGGAAGTTGTCATGGTAATGGTACTAACCCATTACCCAAGATTTCAGCAGCTGGCGGGAGTCATCCAAATAATGAAAATTGTTCGAATTGTCATGGTGGGGTAGTGGATGCAAATAAAAATATAATTAATCCTGCTAAGCATATAGATGGGTTGTTAAATCTTTTTGGAAATGATATTGAATTCTAGCTCACTAATAGTTAATATAAATAATTAATCAGGAGTACTTAAATGAAAAAAATAAGCAGCCTACTTAGATTACTCGTCGCAGGAATCTTTTTAGTGGGTATGTTTGCAGCCTGCGAAGGACCCGAAGGCCCACAAGGTCCAAAAGGCGATAAAGGTGATCCAGGAGAACCAGGTCCAGGATCTTTTGTTAACTGGGAAGGATTTAAAGAAGGGATTAAATGTGCTGACTGTCATAATCCTGACTTTGATACAACTTATTTTGTTTGGGCAAGAAAATATCAGTGGATACTCTCAAAACATGCAGTAGGTGGAGATTATGAAAGAAACACTGCACAATGTGCTGCCTGCCATACAACCGAGGGTTATCTACAGTCACAAATGGGAAGACAAGTTACTGATAATATTCATGCTTCTCCTCCGGGATGTTTTGCTTGTCACTCTCCGCACTCAAGAGCAGATTTCTCACTTCGTACTGAAGATCCGGTAACAATAATGTCTGGAGTTGCTGGTGTTCCAGATTATGTTTTCGATTACGGAAAAGGTAATCTATGCGCAACTTGCCATAAAACCAGATCCATAAATCCAGAACCAGATCCAACGAAAACAGCTAGTACAGATGTAATAACAATTACCAATAACCGTTGGTATCCTCATTATGGAGTTCAAGCTCAAATGCTTGCCGGTGAAGGTGGATTTGAGTTCCAGGGTTATACATTCAGTGATTCACATCATGCCAATAATCAGGTAATTAAAGACGAAGGCTGTATAGTTTGTCATATGGCAGATCCAAATGCAGGAACTGGTTTTGGAGGTGGTCATACCATGAATATCAGATATGAAGGCACATATGGTGAAGAACAACAATTGATAAGTGGTTGTACAATTTCAGGTTGCCATTCAACACCTTTTAATCTAAATTATGAAAATAGTCAAACTGAAACCCATCATCTTCTTGACAGTTTACACACATTGCTTGTTGATCGTGGATGGCTCAATCCAAGTACTGGACTTCTAAATGCAAGCAGCAGCAATCCTCTAGTCATTTCACCGGCTTACTTATCCGGTGCAATATTCAACTATTATTTTGTTGAACATGATTTAAGTTTTGGTTCTCATAATACAAAATATGCTCACCAATTACTCGAAGCTTCAATTGCAGAATTAACTGCAGGTGAATAATTATAAAAAATAGTCATTAAAAAAGCCGCTTCATTGCGGCTTTTTTTTGCGGAGAGGGAGAGATTCGAACTCTCGGTTCCGCAAGCGGAACAACGGTTTTCGAGACCGCCCCGTTCAGCCACTCCGGCACCTCTCCTGGTAAAATTTCTTTTTGTCTTGATCAAATATATTGATTAATTCTTTGCTCATTTGAATTTCGGTAAGATTATTTCTTCAGGAGATGCAATAAAATCTGAAAGCTTATTGATATATTTGTAATGCAAAATTGGAGAGATGCAAGAGTGGTTGAATTGGCTACCCTGGAAAGGTAGTGTACCCGCAAGGGTACCGTGGGTTCGAATCCCACTCTCTCCGCAAAATTCAAAATCTATTTTAATAATTAGAAGCCGGAAAATACCGGTTCTCATCTCATATTTATCTTGTTATTCTAATCCTGAAAGTTTACCGCTAATCAATAATTAATTTCAGCATTCTACTTTCCATAATATCTTTCCAGCAGAGATTTGAAAAAAGTTAATTAAGAAAAAAATCCCCCCAAGACAGCAGATAAACATGCTACCCTGGAAGAGTCCCGGAGTGATTCGGGACTTTTCTTTATAAATAATTTTCTGTTTCATTTCTGTAATTTTACTAATCGTTTTATGACCAGCTTAAAAAAACATATTCTTAGCACTTTCGAATTAGCATACCCAATAATAATCGGACAACTCGGAATAATTATGATGGGAGTTGTTGATAGCTTAATGGTAGGACATCTAAGTGCTGTTCATCTGGCTGCTGCATCCCTCGGAAATAGTCTGGCATTTATTTTAATGATTATTGGAATAGGTGTTTCACTTGCAGTGACACCATTAGTTGCAATTGCTGTTGGTGCAAATAAGTATGATGAGTGCGGAATTTATTTTCGTCAGTCACTATTAGTGAATAGCACCTTGTCAATATTTTTAGCATTTGCAATTTATTTTGCTGCAGGATTGATAGAATATTTTGATCAGCCGCCTGAGGTTCAAATTCTTGCGAAATCCTATATGAGAATAATTGGATTTAGCACATTACCTTTGATGGTTTTTCAAACATATAAACAGTTCATCGAAGGCTTTTCAATCATGAAACCAGCGATGATAATTGCAATTCTCGCTAATCTAATAAATGCATTCGTGAACTGGATATTAATATTTGGTGAACTGGGATTTCCTCGATTGGAACTCAATGGAGCTGGTTGGGCAACATTTGCTTCAAGATTATTTATGGCTATTTGCATAATGATCTATGTGATGAAAAGTAAATTATTCAGGCAATATGATGTTTCATTTCATTTTAAAAATTTTAACAGACATATAATTAAAAAAATTCTTTCACTCGGCTTGCCAAGCGGATTCCAGTATTTCTTTGAAATTGGAGCATTCTCATTTGCAGTAGTTATGGTTGGTTGGCTCGGAACTAAACAATTAGCAGCACATCAGATTGCTATAAATCTTGCATCAATTTCTTTCATGGCTGTACTTGGAATTTCTGTAGCAGGCTCTATCAGAGTTGGAAACGCTGTTGGTATGAAAGATATTTTCGAAACACGAAGAGCTGGATTTACTGCGTCATTACTCGGAGCTTTTGTCATGTTTATATCAGGCGTGATTTTTATTTTATTCCGAAATCATTTACCAACGCTCTATGTTCAGGATGATCAGGTGATTAACTATGCTTCATCTTTATTAATTATTGCAGCGCTGTTTCAATTATCCGATGGAACTCAAGCAGTTGGAATTGGAATCCTTCGTGGATTAACTGATGTTAAAATTCCAACTGCAATTACATTCATTGCTTATTGGATTGTAGGATTACCAATAGGATATCTGTTGGGATTTACTTTTGATTTGGGTGTTCAGGGAGTTTGGATTGGACTTCTTTTAGGATTAACAACTTCTGCAATATTACTAACATTAAGATTCAATTCCAGAAGTAAGCATATTATTACAGTTTAATCTGTATAAATCTTTGTAATGAATTTCTTATCAATCTCCTCAAAATAAATATTTGCGACAGAGAGATTGCTAAACTTTTTATTGAAAACCTCTTTCGGATTTTCTTTCTTTGGTTTGAATTCTTTTGTTGTTGAAAATTTTGATCGGGCAGTAACTACATAAAAAGGTTTCTTGTATTCTTTGCAAAGTAAAGCAAGAGATTTGCTTCCTGCTTTATTGACAATATTTCCATTTTTCAAAATCGAATCTGCACCGATAATTGCCGCATCAACACGATCAAAAAGTAAACTCATCGTAGCATCAGTAATTAATTTGACTTGAATTCCTGCTTTAGCTAAAGATTCAGCCATTAATCTACCTTCATATTTTGGTCTCGATTCACAGACAATCACTTTAATCGTCTTTTTCTTTTTGTGCCACACTTTTAAAACTTCCAAAACCGTTCCGCTTCTTGATAAAGTCATAACAGAATCCATATTTTTAATTTCAGGATAAAGCCCTGCAAAAATTATTTCAACTTTTTCTTTCTGAGCTGACGAATAATTTTTTAAGAAGTCTGATAAGCTTATTTCATTATTCTGTTCGATTGATAATCGCTTTAAGTAATTATTCACATCTGCGAAGTGACCGAGTTTTAACTTTGCTGATTGAATACTCAGTTTAAATTCTGATTTATTTTTATAGATGGATAAAAAGTAATCGTTTAACAATCGAACTAGTTCTGAAGATCCCAGAAGTTTATTAGTTAAGATTTGGTTAAGCTGAATTGATTTAGTTGTCGTCTTCTTCAATGTTATTAATCACCAGTCTTTTCAAACTAAAATTCTTGAAAGATTTTTTAGGAGATGGGTTGTTCGAATTCATAACATTAAATAATTCCTCCTTCGATTGAAAATCTTTCAAATAAAATATTCTAACTTTATTCCGGTTTTTAGTCAGCCAGTTCAATGATATCTTCATCTTTTCAAGATCTTCCTCTGTTGGATTTGTATCTATTCTTGAAGTTTGTAAATAATAATCTTCGAGAGTATTTTCAAAACTATCTTTCCCTGATGTTGATTCTTTTTTAATAAAGTATTTTCCTTCAAGTAAAAGGATGAAATCCTTGTTCATCCCTTCAGAGACTTCAAATAAAACATTCGCTTTATTAATCGGTTCAGAAAGAAGAGAAGATTTGTGGGTTTGAGTAAGCATTAAATCGATTACAAATTTTGTCTCAGCAGCTTTTTCATATTTTTCTTTGGCAGCGTATTCTTTCATCTTGTTCAACATACGATTAAGTGCAGATTGGTTGCCGCCTGAAAGAAATTCATAGACTTTTTTAAGTTCGTCAGAATAATCCTGATTAATATTTTTTACACAAGGTGCTGTGCATCTTTCAATATCAGCCAGAAAACATTTCTTTCCTTTTTTAAATTCTTTATCGTCACATTCGCGTAATGAAAATGTTTTGTTGATTATATCAAGAACAATTTCGGCTTTTCGTCTGGATATAAATAATCCGAAATAATCATCGCCATCAAAATCGAATTTAGTTGTTATTTCTGCTTTCGGATACCTATGAGTTTTTGTTATCCTGATAAAATATTTATTGCCATACTTTTTTAATTGACGGTTGTGCTTTGGATTAATTAGTTTAATACTTTCCGATTCAAGAAGCAGCGCAGTAAGTTCAGAGTTTGTTATCTCGATTTTAATTTTTACTGCCTGTCTGACAATTGTTTTTTGCTTGCTGATGGTTGTCGGTGAAAAGTAACTTCTGACTCTATCTTTTAGTGACTTCGCTTTGCCGATATAAATCACTTCATTTTTCTTATTCAGGAAATAATAAACGCCAGGAACATCTGGTAGTGAATAAAGTGAGTCGTGAATATCTTTTGGTAATTTGATGATTTGGTTAATAGCAACCGATGACGATTCAAATTCTAACAACTGCTGAAGTGATTTAATCTTTTTATCTTTTGATAATATTTTTATCAGTTTGACAAGAATATTTGCTGTGGCTTCAGCATCTGACAATGCGCGGTGAGCATCTTTATTTATTATCTTCAGATGTTGTGATACTGATGCGAGAGATTTGCTTTTAAGTTCTGGAAATATTTTTCTTGATAATTTTAATGTGCAGACATTGAGATTACTCATTGGTTCAAATCCATTTCTTATAAATTCATAACGCAAAAATCCCTCATCAAAACTTAAATTGTGTCCACTAATAATTGAGTCCCCAATAAACTCCTCGATTTCTTCGATTATATCATAAAAGCATGGCGAATATTCAACATCACTATTTGCAATACCTGTAAACTGAGTTATGAAATATGGAATATTACAACCTGGATTTATAAGTGTTGAAAACTTATCGATGATTTTCAGGTCTTTTATTTTAACAATTCCAATTTCGATTACGCGATTGTTTCTTGCAGAAAGACCAGTTGTTTCAACATCCAGAACGCTGAATTCTGCGTCTTTAAGTAATGTTGATGGAAATTCTGATGTAATCATATTTGAAATTTATTTGATTGCAATATTATGATTATTGTTTTCTTTTAAATAGATTGTAATACCATCCGTCTAAGACTTCAATCGGATAAAATACATAATCGCGGTGAAACTCTTCTGATTCCCATATCTCTCTGACAGAAACAAACTGAGTTGAACGTCGATGAGGTTTCTCAAGAGGTTTTCTCGTTAAGTAGTCTGTCAGTTGAATGTATTCTGGTTTTCTGGATAAAATATATTTACCATCACCTTTAGTATGTCCCGGTGTCCATTTGCGGACTGCATCTGGAGAAAATTTTTCGTGAGCTATAACCGGATCAACAAGTCCAACCATATCAATCACATTTATCTTAGAGAAATATCCGATCGCACCAATTGGAACAGCAGCAATGTAATCATTTTGCGATGCAATTTTATTCAAAGTTTTTCCCATAATTATAAAACCATGCTGCCAATAAATGATGTCTGTTGTGGCTGATTGATCGTAAACTACCAGAATTTCTTTTTCACCATCAACTAAATTTTTAATTCCACCAAATGTTTCCTGGTAAACTGGTTTGAAAATGAGAAGTACAGTAATAATTAAGAACAATATTATCACTCTATTTGCCGGTTTCAACTTAACATATTTTAACGACATAAGTAAAAACCTATCAAAGACAGGGGGGAAGAGAACAAAAAGTAAAGGAAGAACAGGAATTACAAATCTTCCATAATAAAAATGATCACCACCGATAAATATTGTTGTTATAAGTGAAATGATACCTATGCTGAATAAAAATAATGTCTGCTTTGTAATCATATCTATTTTGAAGAAAAGAAAAATTAAAAAGATTGGGATCCAGCCAAAACCGTAAAATGATCTAAAGGCTTCAATGATATACAGAAACCCTCCAACAATTTGCTGAAAACCGCCACCAGTTTTAGCATAAAATGTATTAGGCAGAAAATATCCAAAATAAATCCAGCGCCAGATAAAATATGTTCCAAAGATTAATGCGAATCCAGTTACAAACAAAACTGTATTGTAAGAAATTTTAATTTTAAATGTTGATTTATCCTTTTTGACTAAATAATAAAATGCAGCAATAAAAAACAAAACCGCTTCGAATCGAATCACACAAAGAAGCCCAAATAATATTCCCTTTAAAAAGATATTCAAATTTTTGTCAGATAACGTGAGGAAATAATACAAAGTCATCACAAGAAACATTGAATAAAATGATGTTTCCATTCCTGCCGCTGACCAAAAGAGATAAGCAGGCGAAATTGTTAAAATAATTAATGAGAAAATGATTGAGTATTTTTTTGAGAGGATTTTATCATACAGATGAACGTAAATTAAAAATACATAGTAAAGCGTCAGTGCTGCAGTCAATATTCCTAAAATTATAGCGAATGATTCCAAATCGATTGATAGAAATTTTGCCATGATGAGAACAACCAAATAAAGGAAAGAGGTATAACCTTCCACAGGTGCTTCGTGGATATTCCAGACGAAGCCATAACCATTAACAATGTTTTCTGCATATCTTAAAAAAATGTAAGCATCGTCAAGTATTGTCGTGTATAGATAATTTAAGCGAAAAGAATTTAAGACAGCAAAGTATGCAACCAGTGAGATGAAAATTATTATTTTTGTTTTGGTCATCTTAATTTTGAATAACAATAGTTGAAATATAAAAATTAGAAGGATAAGTTTAACTGGATTGAAATTAACTGCTTGATTAGAATTTGATAATCGTACGCAAACGGATTCATTACCACAGACATATCGGAGCGGTAAATAATTTCAGGATAAACCTTTTTGCTAATAGAACCATCTCTGAATAATTTCGACAATTATAACTATATTTTGCACTAAAATTTAACTCTTATATGCCCACAATAAATATTCTTTTCATTGGAGATATCGTTGGAAAACCGGGGATGGATCTTGTCCAAACCTGGCTACCAGGATTAATTCAGAAATACAAGGCAGATTTTGTAATTGCTAACGGAGAAAATGCTTCCGAAGGAAAAGGCTGTACTGACAAAGAAGGCAACCAGCTTTTTGAACTTGGAGTTCACGTATTAACCGGAGGAAATCATACGTGGGACAAACATCAATCTCAGGATTATCTTCGAAGAGAATCAAGAGCATTACGTCCATTGAACTATCCGAAAGGTACTTATGGGAATGGTTATTATATCGCTGAGACTAAAAAAGGAAAAGTTGCCGTTCTCAATCTTCAGGGAAGAACTTTTATGGCTTCAATTGATTGTCCTTTCCGTTCTGCTGATTGGGTCTTGCCAAAAATTGAAAATGAAACTAAAGTTATCATTGTTGACTTTCACGCTGAGGCAACTGCAGAGAAAATTGCAATGTCTCATTATCTTGATGGAAGAGTCAGTGCATTGATTGGGACTCATACTCACATCCAAACTTCGGATGAACGAATAATGCCAAAAGGAACTGGTTACATTACTGACGCAGGAATGTCTGGTCCCTATGAGTCGGTAGTTGGTATGAAAGTTCAGGCTGCAGTGAACAGGTTTTTATACCAAACTCCCCAAAAATATGAAGCAGCGACTAATGATGTTCATCTCTGCGGCGTATTTTTAAAAGTAGATTCTGATTCAGGAAAAACAACACTTATAGAAAGAATTTTGTTTCCTGATTTTGTTAAAAGTATTCAAAACTAAATTATTCTCAGTGGCTCTCTGAGGTTCTTTGTGTTCTCCGTGTCACCAAAAAATAGTTACACAGAGTTCACTGAGAAGACACAGAGAACCTCAGAAACAAATTAGATTGAAGTATGATAATCATTGATGGAAAAAAAATAGCTCAGGAAATAAGAGCTGAATTAAAAACTGAAATAGACAAACTAATATCAGCAGGGAAGAATGTTCCCGGATTGGTTGCTATTCTTGTTGGTGATAATCCTGCTTCTGAAAGCTATGTGAGAGGAAAAGCGAAAGCTTGTGAAGAAATTGGAATGCGGGCTGTTACTGAAAGACATCCATCTGATATTACTGAAAAAACTCTTCTTGATTTAATAGACTCATATAACAATAATGATAAATTCAATGGAATTCTTGTTCAGCTTCCATTGCCGAAACATATAGATGAAGATAAAGTTATTGAAACCATCTCACCTAAAAAAGATGTTGATGGATTTCATCCAATCAATGTTGGAAATTTAGTAATTGGCAAACCTGCATTTCGTTCCTGCACACCAGCCGGTATTCAGGAATTGCTTATCAGATACAAAATTGAAACGAAAGGAAAGCATGTTGTTGTTCTTGGTAGGAGTAATATTGTTGGTAAACCAATCGCAAATATTATGCTTCAAAAAAAAGAATTTGCAAATTCTATTGTTACGATTTGTCATTCTGCTGCACCCGATGTTTCATATTACACAAAGCAAGCTGATATTTTAATTGCAGCGATTGGATCCCAAAAATTTGTCAAAGGAAGCATGGTTAAAGAAGGTGTTGTAGTGATTGATGTTGGAATTAATCGTCTTGAAGATAAAGCAGCACAAAAAGGTTATCGGCTTGTCGGTGATGTTGATTTTGATGAAGTATCAAAAAAAGCCTCATACATAACTCCGGTTCCTGGTGGAGTTGGTCCGATGACGATTGCTATGTTATTGAAAAATACTTTTGAAGCATACTCAAAGTTGAATCAATAGGTTTTGAGGTCGCAAATTGAGTTCTTAGAATTAAGGGGAGGAGTTTCAACTTTGGAACATCAATAAAAACTTGAAATCACAAATAGTGAATTCAAAAATAATTATTAAAAATGTAGTTGCATTTTGCGACCACAAAAATAGATACTATGAAAAATAAAGTGGTAAGAGCTGAAACAATCCTGATTGAAAGAATCGAGAAGAAGATTTACTTAATAAGAAATCAAAAAGTTATGACAGATCAGGATTTAGCTAAGCTTTACGGTGTTTCTGTTAAACAGATAAATCAACAGGTAAAGAGAAATTCTTTTAGATTTCCTGAAGATTTTATGTTCCAACTAACTAGGACAGAATATGATGCTTTGAGGTCACAAATTGTGACCTCAAAAGGTAAAGGCGGAAGAAGATATTTACCTTATGTTTTTACAGAGCAAGGAGTAGCAATGCTCTCATCTGTTCTAAAAAGTAAGCGAGCTGTTCAAGTAAACATTCAAATTATGCGTGCATTCGTTAAATTGAGAGAAATAATTTCCACTCACAAAGAGCTTGCTCAAAAATTAAAAGAACTTGAACTAAAAATCGATTCACACGATACACAGATTCAAGCTATATTTGATGTAATTAATCAACTTATAATTCCACCGGATCCACCAAAAAGAAAAATGGGATTTACAATAAATGAATAACAAGAGCCACAAAATTTCCGATGAAGATGTTTCTCAGGAATTTCTAGAAAAAGTCCTTAAAGATTATTACTGTTACGGAGATTCCTGCAAAGGATGGGAAACAAATGTTATTACTCAACCGCAAACTGTAAAAAATATTGTTGATGTTGGTGCTTCAAGAATCGCAGCGGGAAAGGGAGTTGGCAATTCTATAAAAGATAAAAACATTGCATCAAAGATTGATCATACAATGCTTAAACCAGATGCTACTCCACAAGAAATTACAGAACTATGTGAAGAAGCAAAAAAATATCACTTTGCGTCAGTCTGTATAAATCCAGGTTATGTTTCTCTCTGCGCTTCATTGTTGAAGGGAAGCGAAGTACGAATTTGTACCGTTGTCGGATTCCCGCTTGGTGCAACAACCTCAGAAGTAAAAAAATTTGAAACAGAGCAAGCTATAAAAAATGGTGCAACAGAAATTGATATGGTTATAAATGTTGGAAGGCTGAAAGCTGGTGATAATAGTTATGTGGAGAATGATGTGAACGAAGTTGTTATGACAGCTAAAAGTAAAGGCGCTTTAGTGAAAGTTATTATTGAAGCAGCATTACTTACTGATGAGGAAAAAGTTAAAGCGTGTTTGATTTGTAAAAAAGCCGGAGCCGATTTCGTAAAAACATCCACAGGTTTTAGCAAAGGCGGTGCAACTGTTGGCGATGTTGCCTTGATGAAATATGTTGTTGGAAGTTCAATTGGTGTTAAAGCTGCAGGGGGTATCAGGTCGAAAGAAGATGCTGAAGCGATGATTGCTTCCGGTGCAGATAGAATCGGTGCGAGCGCAAGTGTGAAAATTGTATCTGGCGAAAAAAGCGAATCGAATTATTAATGGTAGATTAAAGTGGTTCTTGATATTATAGTTATAAAAACTTTTGACGGCTTTACTGCTGAAGTTCCTTCTTTAACAGGATGCGAAAGCTGGGCTCACGATGAAGAAACAGTTCTGATTAAAATTTTAGATCTGGCTGCTTTCTATCTTAAAACTGATGTTAAGAAATTGAAGGTTGATAAAGCAAGAAAAATTAAAGATCATTCAGTTTACAAATTAGTTTTCAATCAAAGTGTCTGATTCATATTTCAGAACTGAAAAGCGAATTGAAAAAATAAAATGGGTGTTATCAAAACGCCAGCCATCTCTCCGTGTTGTATTAGAAAATATTCACGATCCTCATAACGTAAGTGCAATCTTCAGAACCTGCGATGCTGCAGGAGTACCCAAAGTTTCATTAGTGTATAATGTAGAGAAGTTTCCGAAGATTGGTAAAAAATCTTCTGCTTCAGCTTATAAATGGATTGAACGCGGGAAATATAAATCTATTGAAGATTGTTATTCACAGCTTCGGGAAGAAAAATTTGTTATTTATGCTTCATCTCTTAATTCCGATTCGAAAAGTCTTTACGATCTTGATTTTACAAAAAAGACAGCCATTGTTTTTGGGAATGAACACAGAGGTCTCTCAAATGAAGCTGAGAAGTTTGCTGATGAACGATTTTTTATTCCAATGTACGGTATGGTTCAGAGTCTGAATGTATCTGTCTCTGCTGCAATTTGTATCTATGAAGCATTGAGGCAAAGGTTAATTAGGAAAAAGTATGACAAAAGTGAATTGAGTACGAAAGAATTAAAAAATCTGCTCGATGAGTGGTCGAAGAAATAAATCTTCAGCGATGATCCAGTCTTTTAAAAAAATAAATAGTATAAAAGGTACATTAACATTCAAAGGTGATAAATCTATATCACACCGGGCATTGTTAATATCTTCATTAGCAAAAGGAAAATCGATCATAAAAAATCTTTCAGAAAGTGATGATGTTAAATCAACTATAAAATGTTTAATCGATCTGGGAATTCAAGTTGAATATAAAAACGGTATTCATTCAATCACCGGAAAGGGTTATAAAGGGTTCCATGCATCACAAAAATCTCTCGATGCAGGAAATTCGGGAACGACTGCAAGATTATTAACAGGAATTCTATCCGCACAAAATTTTGAATCTGAAATAATCGGAGATAAATCTCTTTCTACAAGACCGATGAATAGAATTATTGAGCCATTAACTCAAATGGGAACTAATCTGAATAGCAATAATGGGAAACTTCCGATAAAAATTTCTTCATCAAATAATTTTCGCGCAATAAATTATTTTTTATCGGTTCCAAGTGCGCAGGTAAAAAGTTCAATACTTCTTGCCGGATTACATCTTGAAGAACAATCATCCGTGGTTGAAACAACTGCTACACGAAATCATACAGAAAATTTGTTGGGATTATCAGTCGAGAGAGACGGTACTAAAATTAAATCTTTTGTCTCAAGAAAAAATTATCCGGATTCCAAAGAATATTTTATTCCGGGTGATGTTTCATCTGCAATGTTTTTTATAGTGCTTGCTTTAATTGTAAGAGATTCTGAATTGATAATTAAAAATATTTCATTAAATCCAACCCGAACTGAATGTTTAAATATTCTAAAACAAATGGGTGGAAGAATTCAAATCGACCTGAAAGGTGTTTCGAACAATGAAGTCTTTGGTGATGTAATTGTTAAATCAAGCAGACTTTCGAATATAATAATCAGGAAAGAAATTATTCCACTAATAATTGACGAAATACCGATTCTGGCAATAGCTGGAATTTTTGCCGAAGGAAATTATGAACTGAGAGGTGCTTCTGAGTTGAGAGTAAAAGAGTCGGACAGAATTAAAGCTATTTGTAAAAATCTTTTGAAAATTGGATTGACAATTGATGAGCACGAGGACGGTTTTAGTGTTATTGGACTACCAAAAAATATTGCTCAAACATTTGAAAGTTTTTACGATCACCGGATTGCGATGGCTTTTGCAATTTTGTCATCCTTACTTGATAGTGGTGGAAATGTGGATAAATTTGAATGTGTGTCAGTTTCCAATCCCGAATTTTTAAATCAACTTCGTACTGTTTCCAGCTAAAATCTGATTACCTGGTGTTCGAACTTATTTATCTGTAATTCATCAAAAACTCTTTTTAAAAATTCATCACCGTATTTATTAACAAAGTAAACAAAGTTGATTTCACGTTCCTGTAAATTTGAATTCGGGAAAAGATGAACGGCTGCACGATCAATTTGCCGCAATGTAACTTCATATTTTTTCTGCTGAGCTTTTTCGGCTTTTGATTTAAGTTCGGCTATAGTTCCTAATATTTTATCTCTGTACCTGTTACTTGAATCTGCAATTGTTTTGTCAAGATCAAATAGTTTTTCTTTGAGTTGATCGAATGAGTTTTCCAGTTGATTTGAAATATCGCTGAACATTTCATCCACTGAGCTTTGTTCAACCGAGTTGATTATTCTTTTCTTAACATTTTCAACATCAACAAAAACATCATTTATTCCGATTGAAAATTTATCTAGAGAACCGGCAATTGAATTTTCCAGTATAGTTAGTGATGACCTTGGGTAAATAATCGGCTCGACTATATTGTATAACTCATACAATGGTTTTAGCTGAGCGAAATATGCAATTTCACTGGGCCCGGCAATGTAAAATGCTGTTGGTAATAAATAATCCTGGCAAATTGGTCTGAGTAATACATTCGGGCTGAATTTATCCGGCTCATTTTCCAGAACTTCAAGCAACTGTTCCTGTGTATAGCTTTTTCTTTTTCTTCTTAACCTGAATTCATTCTCAACAGGTTCGATTGAATGACGACCCTCATCGACTCTCAAAAACAAATTTACAGGTTTAACTTTTACCTGTGCATGATATAATTCTTCAAGAGTTGCACTAACGTGTACCAATTGTTCTGTGTGAATTCTGAAATCGGTAATCTCTTTTTTGAATATTGGTTTGAGTAGTTGTTTTACCTCATCCGTCTGCGGATCAAAAATTACGAGACCATAATTATCAAAATAATTGAAGATAAGATCCCTGAAAGCGTCTTTAAATGTTCTGCCTTCCTGAAAACAATTCCTTAATTGTTGGAGAAGCGATGATTTAAATTCAGTTTCTTTGAGTTCCTTTTCCAGAGCAGTGAAAAAGTCATTAATGGAATTATCTAACTTTATTAATCCGACACTCTGTTTTAAATCATCTTCTTCAATTTCTTCTTTATAACCTACTGTTACTAACGAATTATTATCATCAATAATTTTAATTGTCCTTACTTCATTGAAGTCATGATCATCTCCTTCGAGCCAAAAAACCGGAACGAAGTTATAATCATCATATCTTTCTGAGAGAAATTGGCTCAGCTTTATCGCTGTTATTATTTTGTAAAATGTGTAGAGCGGTCCGCCTAAAATTCCAAGCTGCTGACCGGTTACAATCGCAAGTGTTTTTTTATCAGCCAGTTTCTTAATGTTTTGTGCAGTTTTACCAGAGGGATTCAGATTCGCGTATTGATTCGAAATAATATCAGGAATTCTGGAAGCGAAATCTTGTCTGCTCTCAGAAATGCTTCTGAATATTTTCAGATAGTTCTCCCTGTTTCGAAAGTCGTTGGCAAAAAAGTCTGCAACGTTTTCAAACTCGTACAGGTAATCAAGAAAAAGATTTTGATGACCCGGTATATCGCTAAAGTTTATAAACATTTATTCCTCAGTGAATGAATTGGTGAGTTTGTCGCTCGAAAGATACTGTTTTAACAGCTATTTAAAAAAGGGAATTCTTTCAGGTTAGAAATCAAATGATTATTTTTTGATTGAAGTTTAACAAATTAGTTTGTGTTGTTGGAAATAAATCTAATCAAATATTTTACTATTAAAAGAGCAGTCAACTCAATTAAAATAATTAGTTCTTTTTATCTTTCCAGAATGTTACGAAAGCCAATTGTGTGGGGAATGCCAATATCGTACTCAATTGAACCAACAAATCATTGTAATCTGAAGTGTCCCGAATGTCCTTCTGGTTTAGGAGCTTTGACCCGTCCATTAGGTTTATTGAAGTCAGAGGATTTTAAAAAATTAGTTGATGAAATAAGTAAGACTGGATTTTATATTCAGCTATTCTTCCAGGGTGAACCATACATAAATAAAAACCTGCCAGATATGATTACTTATGCCCAATCGAAAAAAGTTTATGTTTCAATTAGCACTAACGGTCATTTTGTAAATGCAAAAAATGTTGATCAAGTTCTTGATAATGCACCCGATAAACTAATTTTCTCAGTTGATGGACTTGATGAGGAAAGTTATCAAAAGTATCGTATCGGCGGCACTTTTGAACAAGCTGATTCAGGATTGAGAGCTTTGATAAATCGTAAGATAGAACGTGGATTAAAAAAACCTTTTGTCGAATTTCAATTTATTGTGATGAAACAGAATGAACATCAATTGGATGAGGTTAAAAAATATTGCAAAGAGGTCGGTGTCGATAAACTCGTATTTAAAACAATGCAAATCTCTTCTTATGAAAATGCTCTTAAGTTTCTTCCGACAAATAAAAAATTCAGAAGATATGTGCTTAATGATCAATCATTCAGGATTAAGAATGAAATTAAGAACCATTGCTTCGCTTTATGGAGAACATCCGTAATTACCTGGGATGGAAGAGTCGTTCCCTGCTGCTTTGATAAAGATGCTGAGAATGAAATCGGACTGGTTAACGGGAAATCATTTTCTGAAATATGGAGATCAGCAAAGTATTATAATTTCAGAAAAAAAATACTTGATGATAGGAAATCAGAATCCATGTGCACTAACTGTACAGAAGGTCTGAAAGTTAATATATTTGAGATAGAGCAATAGAAAAACTTTATGGAAGAGAATTTAACAGAATTACAAAAATACCGTCTGATTAATAAAACAACTGTAGTAATTGCAGCGAAGTTAATTATTGCCGCAGGATTACTGATCTTTCTCATTAACTTTATTGATTACGATCAAATTATATCAGCAATAAACGAAGCTAACTTGTTAATGATCGGCTTAGTTTTGATTCTTGGAGTCGTTAATATCGGTCTTCAGTACATTAAATGGAGAATTACCTGCAATGAAGTGCTTGAAGTGAAAGATAATTCTAAAATATTCAGATCACTTTTCTTTGGATTCTCTGCCGGTATTATTACTCCGTTAAGAATTGGTGAATATTTTGGAAGAGGAATTGAATTTAGAGATAAGTCACTTGTGCAGGTAACAGTTGCAACATTGGTTGATAAATTTTTTCCTTTGTTGATGGTAGCTTCGATTGGATCAGTGTCGAGTTTGCTGTTTATTTATTATTATCATAATGTATCCATCTATTTAGTTCTTTCACTCTTTGTATTAATTTTTTCGTTTTTCTATTTACTTCTAATGCTTTTAGTGAGTAACCGTTTTTGGAATAGTTTACTATTTAGCAGACTGAATACTTCTTCGCGTGTAAGATCATTTCTGGATAAGTTAAAAATTTTCGAAAACCTTGATAAAAGGTATTTCTACAAAATGATTGTTATTTCCTTCTTATTTTATTCATGTTTCTTGATTCAGTATGCGCTGCTTGCTATGGCTTTCTCAAATCATTTTAATTTCATTAACTACTTGTGGGCAGCTAACCTGATAATGTTTTCGAAGACAATTATACCACCGGTTTCCATTGGTGAACTTGGAATAAGAGAAGGTGTTTCTATTTACTTTTTGACTCAGATGGGTGAAAGTGCTTCTGTTGGTTTCAATGCTTCAATATTTTTATTCATCATCAATCTGTTAATTCCAGCTTTAATTGGCGTTGGAATGTTCCTGAGAAAAAATGAACGTTGAGTATTCATTCTCACTTTATTTACTCGCATTATTTTTAGTCTTATTATTGCACTATCTCTTTTTTCTGCAGCGAATATTCAGAGGACTGGGAAAATTAATCTTAAATCAGAACCAAAAAATATCACGTGAATTTGTATCTGTAATTATTCCATTCCGAAATGAATCCGAAAATATTTTGGCAAGTCTGAAATCAATTGAATCCCAGTTATATCCGATCGAAAAATTTGAAGTCATTTACGTAAATGATTCTTCAGAAGATAACTCAATGGAAATTCTTAAAGAAAATATTAAAAAGATTAATATTAAGATTATTTCAGTGCCAAATGAATATTCGATAAATGCACATAAGAAGCGTGCAGTCAGATTCGGAATTGAAAATGCAAAAGGTGATATTATCGTTACAACTGATGCTGACTGCATTCATAACGAAGAGTGGTTGATATCTTTAATGCAAACCTTCGATTCTGTAACTGGTTTTGTTTCCGGTCCAGTTGAATTTTTGGATGATAAAAGTATATTCTCAAAATTTCAAAAACTTGAATTTGCCGGATTAGTGCTTGCCGGGGCAGGTTTGATTGGATCCGGTCATCCAACTATTTGCAATGCAGCAAATATCGCTTATCGTAAAAAAGTATTTGATGAAGTAGGAGGATTTAAAGATAATATGAACTTGTCTTCCGGTGACGATGAATTGTTGATGCAAAAAATATGGACGGATACTGATTTCAAAGTGAAGTTCTGTATTGATAAAAATGCAATCGTTAAAACTTCTGCTAATCATAGCCTTGGTGCATTTTATCAACAGCGAAAAAGATGGGCAAGCAAAGGATTATTTTACAGCGATAAAAGCCTCGTATTAAAACTAATTTTAATTTATGCATTTTATCTTGGGTTGATTGCTCAAATAATTCTTGGACTCACATTAAATGAATTATTTTTATTTTCATTTATGTTATCAATTATCTTTAAAATCATTTTTGAATATATGATTTTGTTTAGGGGAAAGAGATTACTGCTTAACAACATTAACCTGAACTATTTAATAATTACAGAAATATTTCAAGTACCTTATATCATCCTCACAGGATTTGTTGGCGCTTTCGGTAACTATTTATGGAAGTCTAGAAAAATCAAACGATAGATTTTAAGCACACAATTGCATCCTCTCCTGTCTATTTTAATGTACAGAAAAACTTCAATTATAAATTAAAATCAAATAATATCAAGTTTTTTCCTTTGGCATCTTCATTGGATTATCAGTACCGTAAACATAACACAGAGGTGTAAAATGAAACGGATCATAATTCTTGCAGTTGTTCTTTTTGCCGCAGTAACTTTTAATGCAGATGCAAAGAGACATTATCACGGGGTGGGCGGATATTTTTATTCAGAATTATCTCCATATGGAAGCTGGATTGAAGTTGATTATGGAGTGGTGGTTTGGAGACCTACCATTATTCGTGTTAACTGGATGCCATATCAAATGGGTAATTGGGTATGGACATACGATGGATGGTATTGGGATTCATACGAACCTTTCGGATTCATCACGTATCACTACGGCAGATGGTATTATGATGACTATTATGGATGGCTTTGGTATCCTGACTATGAGTGGGCACCGGCGTGGGTCGAGTGGAGATATGATAACAATTACATCGGTTGGGCTCCGCTGCATCCGTATGCAACTTTCTCAATTTCAATTGGAATTTTTTGGAGTAATACTTATTACTCACCATACAATCACTGGAATTTTGTAACATATAACCATTTTTGTGACCCTTATGTATATAACTACTATGTTGGTCCTGATTACAAATATAGAATTTATGGTGAAACAAAGTATCGCAACGAGTACGGATATCGTAATGGGAGAGTTCAAAATAGAGGAATCGATGTTAAATATATTAGCACTCGCTCTGGTCAGCAAATAAAGCAGCGAGATATAATAAGAATCAATGATTCAAAAGATTGGAAACGAGATGATTTTGGAAAAAGCAGTCAAATCAGAACACTTGATCTAAAACGTGATGAACTAGTGAAAAATGATTTGACCCGTATGGAAGTCAAACGAGAAAACAGACGTACTTCTTTGGATATGGAAAAAGTTCAGATTGGTAAAAGAGAAAATGTCAGAACAAATCAAAATGAAAACAAGTCCACCAATAGAAATGTTGATGTTCGCAGCAATGATCAGAAAAGAAAAGATGTAAAAACTAATGTTGATAAATCATTTGAAGAGAAAAGATTTGAACCCAATCGTAATAGTGATTTAAATTCAGACCGTAACAAAGAAAAAATTGAAATAAGAAATAAAGAAACGGTTAGAAATAATAAAAAAGTTGACCTGGATCAAAACAGAAATGAAAATATTACTCAGAATAAAGATAGAGAAAATGATCAATACCGGAATAAAACGGATGTGAAGAAAGATTTGAATAAACAGAATCAGTATCAGGAAAAAGAAGTTAAACGTGAAAACACTAAGATAAATCAGTACGATCAGGTCAAAAGAAATGAAGTCAAAGATCAAAAGCGAAATGATGTTCAGAATAGAAATAACAATGAAAAAAAAGTGAAAACAGATAGAATTGTTGAGAAGGATAACACACGAGAAAAGAACAGAAGATAACTTAAAGCACCAGACTCTCTCCACACAAGCGGTATCAGCAATGGTACCGCTTTTTTTATTTATATTAACATAAAAATTTAATCACCATTAATATTTAAATGAATAAAAGCAATAATCTTTTTTACATACTCGGAGCATTTTTTGTTGCTAATGCGCTTCTTGCTGAATTTATTGGAGTTAAAATTTTTTCACTTGAAAAATCTTTAAGTATTTCACCAATTACTCTTTCTTTCTTTGGAGAGACTGATTTGTCATTCAACTTAACTGCTGGCGTACTGCTTTGGCCGGTTGTTTTTATAATGACTGATATTATTAATGAATATTATGGTCGAAAAGGCGTTAGGTTTATGTCATTCACCGCTGCTGGTTTGATTGCGTATGCGTTTCTGATGGTTTACGCTGCAATGGGTCTGCATCCCGCTGATTTCTGGATTCAACGAGAAACTACTTATGGTGTAATTAATATGGATCATGCATTTAATACAATTTTCGGACAAGGTTTATGGATAATAGTTGGTTCTTTAATTGCTTTTTTAATAGGTCAATTAGTAGATGTTTATGTTTTTCATTATCTAAGATCAATTACAGGCAGCTCAAAAATATGGTTGCGTGCGACAGGTTCTACTTTGATATCTCAGTTTATTGACAACTTTGTTGTTCTTTTGATTGCGTTTTATCTGGGAGCCGGATGGGACCTATCACTCGTCTTAGCAATTGGTGTTGTCAATTACATTTATAAGTTTTTCATTGCTATTCTGCTAACCCCGCTGTTGTATCTACTCCATTTTTTGATTGATAGATATCTCGGTAAAGAACTTTCTTATAAACTGATTGAAGAAGCTGCAATTTCCAGCCGGATAAATTAAGTGCTAATCGTTCAATTTTATTAGAATTTACCCCAACAATTCACTTAGGCTTATTCAGAAATTTGGTGTAATTTTGTGAAGTAATTTTATGCAATTTTTAAAGCATTACGCAGATCATAAGCTCACTTCGAATGAAAAAAATCTACACCATAATGATTATATCCATTCTTATGTTAAACAATATTATAACTTAGTGAAATAAAAAATTACCAGGAGTTAAAAATGAAAATTAGTAAAGAAGAAGCCCTTCAATATCACTCGATAGATAGAAAAGGTAAAATAGAAGTTATTGCTTCGAAACCTTGTTTAACTTCGCGTGATCTCTCATTAGCTTACACACCCGGCGTTGCAGAACCTTGCCGTGAAATTCACAATAATGTGGAAGATGTTTATAAATACACGGCAAAAGGAAATCTCGTTGCCGTTGTTTCAAATGGTACTGCTGTGCTTGGACTTGGTGATATAGGCGCCGAGGCAGGAAAACCAGTTATGGAGGGTAAAGGAGTTCTCTTTAAAAGATTTGCAGACATTGATGTATTTGATATTGAACTTGCCTCACATAATTCAAAAGAAATAATAAGAGCAGTACAGATGCTCGAACCAACATTTGGTGGTATTAATCTTGAGGATATAAAAGCGCCCGAATGTTTCGAAATAGAAGAAGAACTTAAAGCCACAATGAAAATTCCTGTTTTTCATGATGATCAACATGGTACAGCTATTATTTCATGTGCGGCACTAATTAATGCGGCTGAAGTTGCAGGTAAAAAATTAGATAAGTTAAAAATTGTTGTCAGTGGTGCTGGTGCATCTGCAATCTCTTGCTGCAAACACTACATAATGGCAGGTGTAAAAAGGGAAAATATCTGGATGTTTGATACTAAAGGCTGCGTTACCAAGGACAGAAAGGACCTTAATAAGTATAAAGAATTGTTTGCGCAGACCAAAGGATTTGCAACTTTAGCGGATGCAATGGTAGGAGCAGATGTATTTATTGGCTTATCGACCGGTGGTGTAGTCAACAAGGATATGGTAAAATCAATGGGTAAAAATCCTATCATTTTTGCGATGGCAAATCCTGATCCTGAAATAATGTATGATGAAGCTGTATCGGTTAGAGAAGATTTAATTATGGCCACGGGGAGAAGTGACTTTCCCAATCAGGTAAATAATGTTCTCGGATTTCCGTTTATTTTCAGAGGTGCTTTAGATGTAAGGGCAGTAGCAATCAATGACGAAATGAAAATGGCCGCCACTTTGGCATTGGCAAAACTTGCAAAAGAAAAAGTACCTGAGATGGTTCTTAGAGCGTATGGTGGTGAAGAATTTTCTTTCGGTAAAGAATATATTATCCCAAAACCATTCGATCCCAGAGTACTCTGGTATGTTGCTCCTGCTGTTGCCAAAGCAGCAATTGAAACCGGAGTAGCAAAAATTAAAGAAATGAATTGGCAGGAATATGAGGAAAAACTTAAAGAAAGACTCGGCTTATCAAAAGAACTGATTCGTGTAATGATTCACAAGGCACAGAAACATCCTCTTAAAGTAGTTTATCCGGAAGGTGAAGAGGAAAAAATAATCAGGGCAGCTCATGTTGTTTATAATGATAACATGGCTTACCCGGTACTTTTGGGAAATGAGATAATTATAAAAGATGAGATTGAAAGATTAGGTTTTGATCAGAAAGAATTCCAGATATATGATCCTGAAGCAAGTGAAAAGAGAAATGCTTATGCAGATGCATTCTTCAGGAAACGTTCCAGAAAAGGTGCAACTTTAAAAGACACCAAAAACCTGATGAAGAAACCAAATTATTTTGGTTCAATGATGGTTGAATTAGGCGAAGCTGATGCACTCATCAGTGGTTTGACGACAAGTTATCCGACTACAATCAGACCAGCGCTCCAATGTGTCGGTATGAAACAGGGAGTTAAAGTTGTATCTGGACTTTATATTGTATTTGCAAAACAGGATGTTTACTTCTTTGCTGATACAACGGTGAATGTCAATCCGAATGTTGAACAACTTGCTGAAATTGCAATTTCAACTGCAGACACCGTTAAAGCTTTTGATGTCGTTCCGAAGATAGCTATGCTTTCTTTCAGCAATTTTGGAAGTGCACCATATCCTGAATCTATAAAAGTAAAGCAAGCCACTGAATTAATTAAAAAGCTTCGACCGGATTTAATGGTTGACGGTGAAATGCAAGCTGATACGGCAGTAGTACCTGAAATCATAGAAAGTGAATTTCCATTTAGTGCTTTAAAAGGAAAACCAAATATTCTAATCTTCCCGGATCTTAATTCAGGAAATATTGCTTACAAACTGATGGCAAGAATTGGGCAGGCTTCAGTTGTTGGTCCAATTTTAATGGGAATGAATAAAACCATTCACGTATTACAGAGAGGTGCCTCAGTTGATGATATTATCAATATGACTGCAATTGCTGTTGCGGATGCAGGGTCGAAGAAAAAATGATCTTTTTATGAGTGGGAGGAAGAAATTTTCTTCCTCCTCTCGTCCATAATCTACAATTCCCGCTGGTGGATGTAATTTTGTATTTAACCGATTTGTCCTTTAATTTTTTCTCACATCTTAAAATTTTTACTTAACAGACTTAAAATATTTTTATATGAAAGAGATTAGAATGCTCGCTGCAATTATGTTTACCGATATGGTAGGCTATACTGCATTGATGCAGGAAAATGAACGCAAGGCAAAGATTTTAAGAGATAAACATCGGGTCGTTCTTGACAGGTTGATACTGGAACATCGCGGACAAATCTTGCAATATTATGGAGACGGAACGCTTTCAATCTTCGGCAGTGCAATCGAAGCTGCTGTGTGTGGGGCGAAAATCCAACAAGAACTTCAATCGGAACCACAAGTCCCGCTGCGCATTGGTATTCATGCAGGTGATGTTGTTTATGATGATGAGGGTGTTTACGGCGATGGAGTAAACATCGCATCAAGAATTGAAAATTTAGCCGTACCAGGAAGCGTACTTATATCTGATAAAATCAATGATGAATTGAAAAATCAGACTGATGTATCATCTGTTTTTCTTGGAAGATATGAGCTAAAGAATGTTAAATCGCCGGTGAAAATTTATGCAATCAAAATGGATGGCTTGGTTATTCCTTCACCTGATCAGTTGGAAGGTAAATCAGCTATCTCAGAAAATTCCATTGCTGTTTTACCTTTTATAAATCTTAGTACTGATAAAGAAAATGAATATTTCAGTGATGGGGTAACAGAAGAATTACTAAATGCACTTGCAAAAGTTGATGGACTTCTGGTAACCTCAAGAACTTCTTCGTTTGCATTCAAAGGAAAAAATACAGACATCAGGGAGATAGGAAAAACGCTCGGTGTAAAAACAGTTCTTGAAGGTAGTGTACGTAAATATGGAAATCGTGTGAGAGTGACTGCACAGCTAATAAATTCAGAAAACGGATATCATAAATGGTCAGAAACTTTTGACAGAAATATTGAAGATATTTTTGCAGTGCAGGATGAATTGGCAAACTCAATTGTTGATCAGTTAAAGAAAACCATAAAAATTCATAAATCGATTGAACAGCTTGTTAAAGCTCCAACTGAAAACATGGATGCGTACAATTTGTTTCTGAAGGGTTTGGATAGCTGGAATAAGTGGTCACCGGATTTTGTACTCAAAGCAATAAAATATTTTGAGGATGCAGTTGCAATCTCATCGGATTTTACTGCGGCTTATGCACGGCTTTCTGCATGTTATTCTTTTTTAGGTGCTGCAGGTTTTATGTCAAACAATGTTGCTTATGCAAAGGCTAAAGAATATGCAGAGAAAGCTTACAAACTTGATAGCTCAGCACTGGATTCACGGCTTGCTTTCGGAGTAGTTAAATATTTTAACGATTGGGATTGGGAAGGTGCAGAAAAATGTTTTCAAAAGGCTATTGAAATAAATCCAAACTCTGCTGAAGCGCATCAATATTATGCAATGCTGTTATCTACTTTAGGTTATCATAAAAAAGCATTAAAAGAATCTGAAATAGCAAACCAGCTTGATCCGTTAAATGCACCAATAAGTTATATTCTTTCATTTGTTTACTTCAATAATAACAGAACGGATTTAGCAATCGAACAGCATAAAAAAACAATTGAACTTGATCCTGAGTTTGGTGATACATGGAATAGTCTGGCATGGATTTATTTAAAATCAAATGACTTCCAAAAAGGAATGGATATTTTCAATCAGAATCTGAACCAGCCCGCATTTAAATTAAAAGCAATCTCTGGTTTAGGATACGCTTATGGAAAATTAGGTCAGCCTGAGAAATCAAAAGAATATATTCAGATGCTGAACGAGATTAATTCAGAGCAGCTGCCAACAAATATGGAACAGGCAATTATTTACACCGGGCTCGGAGAATTTGATTCTGCATTTGATCTTTTATTCAGTGCTATTGATAAACGTCTGAGCGGTTTGAATTTTATAAATGGGAAATATTGGAAAGAACTTCACGACCATCCAAAGTTTAAAGAAATTCTTCAACGGATGAACTTACCTCCAGATTAAAAGCAATTAAAATTATTTTCTGAATTTCAGCAATAATCACAACAAAATATTTTGAGAAAACATTTTTTAACAATAATTATTTCCCTCTTTGTTACAGTCTGTATCAATTCACAGGTGGATGAAGAAAATTATGTTACCGTAATTCCGGGTGAACATTATGCTGCGAGTGGCTTCTACGAATTTTTCTTTGGTAAACATTGGCGTGATGTATGGACTACTCCGGTGAGAGTTGAAGTTCTTGATTTAAATACTTTTTCAGGTGGATTAATTCCGACAGAGCGGGGTGGGGGAATGCAAACCAAATCTCTTCGATTTCAATCTGTCAATGGTAAAATCTGGAAATTCAGATCGATTGAAAAAGATCCTTCAAAAGTTTTACCGGAAGACCTGAAAGAATCAATCGCAGAGGATATTCTGCAGGATCAGATAAGTTCTGCAAATCCGTATGCATCACTTGTAGTATCCCCTATACTCAAATCTCTTGACGTACTTGAAGCTGAACCGAAATTAGTTTTTCTTCCGGATGACGAAAAACTTGGTGAATTTCAAGAAGAGTTTGGAGGAATGCTCGGTTTTATTGAAGAACATCCTTCAGAAGGTTCGGATGGTTTACCTGGTTTTGAAAATGCGATTGATGTCAAAGGGACTTACAAATTATTTGATCATCTTGCTGTTAAAAGAAGCCAGAAGATAGATGCAGAAGGATTTCTAAAAGCTAGATTGATTGATATAATTCTTAGTGATTGGGACAGACATATGGATCAATGGCGATGGGCAAAATATGAGAGAAATATTAATGGTGAATCAAAAAGTATCTGGGAACCAATTCCGAGGGATAGAGACCAGGTCTTTTCAAAATATGATGGTCTCTTTCCGACAATCGCTGATTATGTTATTCCGCAGATAACAGACTTTGAAGTCGATTTCCCTCAAGTAGAAGATCTTACCTGGAACGGAAGATTCCTTGATAGAAGAGTTTTAACGGAACTCGATAAACATAGCTGGGATTCGGTTGCTGTTTTTGTTAAATCTCATATTACTGATGAATTAATTGATAGCTCTTTAACAAAACTGCCGCCCGAAGTTTACAATATCTGCGCTCCGGAAATTTCTTACAAACTAAAATCAAGGCGTGATAATCTGTTGTGGGCATCTGATCAGTTTTATGGTCTTGTGAATAAATATGCTGACGTTTTCTGTAGTGATGAAGATGATTATGTGGAAGTAAACAGAATTGATGATCTTTCAACAGTAGTTACAATCTTTAAAAGAGATAAGAAAAGTGGAATTGGCAAAGATGATCCTCTCTTTTATAAAGTTTTTGATAATGATATAACAATTGATTTAAGAATTCATCTCAATGGTGGTGATGATAAAGCGTTTGTTTTTGGCGAATGCTCAGAAAGTCCCATTGTGCGGATTGTAGGTGGTCATGGTCAGGATGAAATCGTCGATCAATCAATTGTTCATGGTAATTTTTTATCAATTACACCGTTTCCTGCAACGCAGCGCAGAACTTATTTCTATGATAGCGGTAATAAAAGTTTAGTTGTTGAAGGTCCGGGAACAGTTTATGACGACACTGAATATCCAGATCCTGTAGATGAATTTGAAAAGTATGAACCAAAACAGATTGACAGAGGACATAACTGGCTGCCCGTTCCTGTTCTTGCTCTCGATACTGATTACGGATTAACAATCGGTGCAGGCGTCCAGCTTTATAAATATAATTTTAGAATGATACCTCATGAGTATTTGCAGCAATTAACCGTAAGCTATGCAACAAGATTCGGCAATTTTGCTGTAGCTTATGAAGGAGATTTTTATTCCGTTGTAAATAACGGAAGATTGAATTTGCTTGTTGCTGCTACTGAGCAATTTGTTACGCGTTATTTCGGCTACGGCAATGAAACGAATTACAACAGTGACCTTGAAAAAAATGATTACTACGAGACTAATCAAACTTTGATAACTTTATTTCCAACATTACACTACAACTTTTCAAAAATTCTTTCAGGCAGTGTTGGAATTTCATTTGTGCATACGAATACTTCTCTTAGAAATGATACTTTACTTACAGATTTTAAATATGGTGACTATGGTTTGGGAGAGATAAATCCGTTTGGTATTCATCTTGCGTTAACAGTTGATGAAAAGGATCATCCGAATTACCCAACTAATGGTTACTGGATGAATTTTTACGGGAAGATTTTCCCGGAAGTATTTGATACACCCGAAACATTTTATATGACAGGATTTGATTTTAGAACTTACTTCACCCCGCAGTTTGGCTCATTTACCACTTTAGCTTTGAGGGCAGGTGGTAGTAAAATGTTTGGTAAATATCCATTCTATGCCGGTGCTACTATTGGAGGTGAAAATGATTTAAGAGGATACAACCACAAAAGATTCTCCGGTGATGCTGCACTATTCGGTCAGGCTGAACTCAGATTATTCGTTACTCAGATGAATATTATTATAAGGAGCAGGGTAGGAATCAATCTCTTTGCTGAAACCGGAAGAGTTTATATTGAAAATGATAATTCTAAAAAGTGGCATCCATCTTATGGATTTGGATTATGGGTCTCATATTTTAATTCAATGATCATTGGGTCAACATACGTTGCTTTTTCACCCGACCGAACAACATTTTTCCTTGGGTTGGGAATGGGGTTTTGAGTGAAGATTATTTTCAATCAGGTTTTATTAATTCATATATCTCATACTGACTTCTGATTTTCTTCTTTCCTGATGAGAGTTGATAATTATTAGTCTGATTTTGGTCAATTATTCTTGCTTTCTGATTATCATTCCACTGAAGATCAATTATTTTTTGTATCCGTTCCTGAATTTCTTTATCATAAACCGGGAATGCAACCTCTACTCTTCGGCTTAAGTTTCTTTTCATCCAATCTGCTGAAGCAAGAAAATATTTTTTATCACCATTATTGTTGAAAATGTAAATTCTTGAATGTTCAAGAAACCTGTCAACAATACTAATCACTTCAATATTTTCACTCAGGTCTTTTAATCCTGGAAGAAGACAACAAATTCCTCTGATAATTAATTTTATTTTAACTCCAGCCTGTGATGCTTCATACAATTTTCTAATTATTTTTCTGTCTTCAAGGCTATTGAGTTTTAATATGATTTCAGATGAGTTTCCCCCGATCGCAGCTTTAATTTCATTGTCGATCAGTTGCATCAAAGTCTTTCTTAAATTAAAAGGTGCAACGAGCAAGTGATTAAACTTTTCTTTTTCACTCTTTCTTTCAAGGAAATTGAAAATTCTTTTTATTTCTTTTCCCATTTCCTGATTCGAGGTGAACAAACCAAAATCTGAATAAATCCTTGCTGTCTTCTCATTGAAGTTACCTGTAGATAAGTATGAATGAAATCTGGTTTTCCTTTTTTCAGTTCTTTCAATTAAGCAGAGTTTTGAGTGAACCTTCATTCCAGGGAAACTAAAATGTACTTTCACACCTGCTTTTACCAGGGCATCTGCTGATGCAAAGTTAGTTTCTTCATCAAACCTTGCTTTTACTTCAACGAATGCAGTTACTTCTTTACCATTTTCAGCTGCTTTAATCAATGAACGGATAATTAATGATTCATTCGCAATTCTGTACAACGTTATCCTGATAGATTTTACATTCGCATCTTCAGCAGCAGATTCTAAAAATTTAAGAATATATCTGTACGATTGATAAGGAAAATGCAGAAGGATATCTTTCTTTGCAATAACATCAAATATCGATACCGGGTTATCAAAATCACGGCAGCTTTGAGGAAGCATTGATTCATATTCAAGTTGTGGTTTTTCAAAATTTGGAAAGTTGAAAAAATCATTGAAGTTATGATATCTTCCACCAGGGATAAGATCATCATTTTTAAGATAAAGCGCATCCTGCAGGAATTTTAAAAAATCATCAGGCATCTCATTGTCATAAAGAAATCTTGATGGAACTCCGGTTTTTCTTTTTGATAAACCTTTTTTAATTTTTTGTAACAGATCTCCGCTGAATTCATCATCAATATAAAGTTCAGCATCTCTTGTTAGCTTAATCGAATAAGCACATTCGATCCGGTAGCCAGGAAATAATGTACTCAGGTTAAACCGTACTATATCATCGAGGAATATTACAAAGTGATTTCCGTTTTCTGCTGGAAGTGAAATGAATCTGCCGAGTCTATCTGCTGGTATCTCAGCAATTGCATATTTGAATCGCTGTAGTTTTGCTCGTCCGGATGAATGAGATTTTTTTTTACTTCTTAATTTAACCGCAAGATAGATTGAACGATTATGAAGAAATGTTGTGATATTATTTTTATCCAAAAGAGTAGGTTGTACATAAGGCAAAACCAGATCAAGAAAGTAAGTCTTTACAAAATTGCTTTGACCTTCTGAAATATTAGACTCATCCACCAAAAAAATATTTTGTTCATTTAACCCGGGAATTATTTCTTCGCGATAAATTTTCCCAAATTCTTCCTGTTGAAGTTTTACGGTTTCCTTTATTTTTTTGAGTAGAATTCTTGGTTGGAATCTTAGTGTTTGTCTGGATTTTTCTTTGAGATTCAACAAGCTTCTGAGCGATGCAACCCGTACCCTGAAAAATTCATCAAGGTTGGAAGAATAAATCGAGAGAAATTTTATTCTTTCATATAGCGGAACTGATGAATCCTTTGCTTCCTGCAGCACTCTGTGATTAAATGAGAGCCAGCTTAATTCCCGATCGAAGAAAACATTTTTTCCCATTATTTAATGTTCACTTCAGGTATAATTTTGGATATTCAAAAAAAAGTTGTGCACAGGAGTTTTTACCAATCTCTTTCCACTTTTTATCAACCTGTAAACCTACTATTCCGCATGTTGGAATATTGTCAATATATTTATCAGAAATATAATTGTTTAATAGTGTTAGTCCCGGATTATGTGCAACTATTACAATCGATTTATATTTTTCGTCAACTGTGTTGATAACATCAAGAATCTTGATGGAAGTTGCTTCATACAATTCATCAATGAGGACTATATTTTTTGCTGGAAAGTTTAATTTATCTGAAATGATAATCGCAGTTTTTTTTGTTCGTTTAGCAGGACTTGAAATAAAATAATCTGGTTTGATATTCTTCTCTCTAAGTACTTCACCCATAAACGGCGCATCTCTTTTACCACGTTTGTTCAATGGACGATCAAAATCCGGAAGACTTTGGTCACCCCAGAATGATTTTGCATGTCGGATAAGGTATATTGTTTTCATTATGCTCTCAATCACAATTAATTAGCAAATTAAAATTAGGTAATTAGATAGAAGAAAATTGCATGACAATATAAAATAATTGTGATGATTATCACCGTGATGAATTAAAATAGGTTCTAACTTTTCCAGCAAATAATAAAATAATTAATAATAACTGGTGAAAAAGATAACTGAAAATATATTTACTTTGCAATTAAATCACTTAACAAGGAATATAAAATGAGCAGTGAAATACTCAGCAAAGTAAAAGATTATGCAGAAAGAACTTTTCGTGAGAAAGGTTCAACCGATGCTTATTATCATAACTTTAACCACGCAGCGGATGTAGCAAAAGTCGCAGAAGAAATAGCTGATGCATCGGGAATAAATGAAAACGATAAAGAAGTATTGTTAATAGCAGCATGGCTTCATGATATTGGTCATATTGAAAAATGTGAAGGTCATGAAGCTATCAGTATGGAGATGGCGTCCGGATTTCTCAGAGAAAATAATTATCCGGAAGATGGAATCAGTAAAGTTGTTTCATTAATTGATGTAACGAGATTACCCAGAAATCCAAAAAATATTCTTGAAGATATTATTTGCGATGCAGACCTTCATCATCTTGGTACGGAAAAATCTGATTTTAATGCTGAGCTCCTCAGGAATGAAATTGAATCGATAAATTGTTGTAAAATACCAGATGAAGTTTGGATAAAGAATAATCTTAAATTTTTTAATCAGCATAGATTTTATACTGATTATGCAAAAGACCGATTCCAAACTCAAAAAAATATTAATTATATTAAACTCGAAAAGAAATTAAAAAAGGTTAATAAGAAAGTGGAAGAAGAAAAGAATTCTGTTTTTGACGAATCAAAAAAAGAAAAGAAGAAGGACAAAGAAAAAGATAAAGATGCCGGGCGTTCGATTGAAACGATGTTCCGTAATACTGTTCGTACTCACGTTGATTTTAGTTCAATGGCAGATACTAAAGCCAACATTATGATTAGTGTAAACACATTAATCCTTACGATTATTGTCAGCATAATGATACGAAAGCTTGATTCAAACCCGCAGCTAATTATTCCAACTGCAATACTAACGCTGACCAGCCTTGTAACTCTTGTATTTGCAATACTGGTAACTCGTCCGAAAGTATCACGCGGAACTTTTACTGAAGAAGATATTAAGGAGAAGAAAGTTAATCTTCTCTTTTTTGGCAATTTCCATAATATGTCACTTAAAGATTTTAATTGGGGTATGAAAGAGATGATGAAGGATAAAGGTTTTCTTTACGATAATATGATTATGGATTTCTATTACCTCGGGCAAGTGCTTGGACAAAAATATAAGAAGCTGCGAATCTGTTACACTATTTTTATGTACGGATTAATAATTTCTGTGCTGGCATTCGCAATAGCGTTTGTACTCAATCCCGGCACAGAACTAAGTCCTCTTATAGAATAAATTATTCCGTCATTTATTCTTTACTGATTTTTGCATCCTCAATTATTACAGGGAAGTAATATCCAGCACCAAAATCTTTATTTACAGCTACTTTACCTTCTGCAATTATTATATCACCAACCGATACATCATCATTCGAAGTAAGAACTAAATCAAATTCAGTATCCGTACCTGTTCCATCCTGAAGATGAATCCAATTTCTTTTCATTATCTGTTTATTAAACTTTACCACTTTGCCTTTAACTTTTATTGTCTGACCTTCAAGCGTTGACTTATCAGTGAATATTTGTTGAACAGTTTTTCCATCTTTCAAAGGCTCAATTTTGACAGACTGCTTATCAATAGAAGCAGCACCTGAGTGGATATTTTTCATCTCTTCTGGTGTTGGTGATTTACGCGCATCTTCAACAAATAAAATCTCATCAAAGGATTTATTAATGTTATCACTCTTAAAATCCTGCATAACCATATAACGGGAAAAATATACAGTTTCACCTACTTCTACTTCCATTGTTGGTACAGCGATCCAAAAATCATTTTTATTTTCAGTAACCTGAAGATAAGTATAGCCTTTTGCCGGAATCTTGTCTATTACTTGAGCAATGTGAGGTTCTGTTTTCACAACTTCCTGTTCACCTGATTCCGGTTTTTCATTACTTTCACATCCGGAGAATATAACTACTGATGCTAAGATAATGATTAACATTAATTTCATTTTGTTTCCTAAAAATTGTTAATATATGCTTCAAATATACCTAAGAATGAGGATATATTATTTAATTGAGACTTCTGAAAAATTCCAATTTGTCATATTGAACGACCTGCCTGCCGGTAAGGTAGGAGTGAAATATCTTGTTATTAAATTGAAAAATCCAGCAGCTGCCGGATTCAGAGTGACGCATAAATAATAATTCAGAAGTCTCTAATTGTAGCTTAACTTCTGATCGGTAAAAAAATCTGAATTGTTTTACTGAAATATTTATTATCTTTTTACCAGTAATAAATACATTTATCCGGAAATGAATCTTCTAAAAATCTTCATTTTAAACCTTTTAATACTTTTAAGTAAACCAATATTTGGTCAAAACTTTTGGGAACGCATAGACAGTCCCACAGATAATTTTTTAAGAACACTTCACTTTGCTGACAGCCTTCATGGCTGGGTTGGTGGGGATTCTGGTGCAATCTTTTACACAAGTGATGGTGGAACAAATTGGGTTCAACAGCAGACTAATACAAACAATAAAATAATGCGTTTGTTTTTTCTTGATAACAACAGAGCCTGGGCATTAGCGTGGGCTGATGTGTTAGATAAAAATAGTACATTTTATGGAACGGAGATTTTAACAACTACTGATGGTGGTCAGACCTGGAGTGTCAGTCAGTACAGAGAAGAGAATGTTTTTCTCAGGGGAATTTATTTTATTGATACGTTAAAAGGTTTTGCCGGTGGTGAGCCAACTAAATTCCTTCAAACAACTGATGGAGGAATTAACTGGGAGCCTGCAAAAATCGATACCAGTACGTTTGCATTCTTTCCTGTCATTGACTTCAAATTTTACAATGATATTTATGGGTATGCTTGTGGCGGAAGATTTGATATTGCCGGAGTAATCTGGCGAACCACGAATGCAGGAGGAAACTGGACTGCGATTGATACTGCTTTTGCACCGGCTGATCAGGTTTATGATATTCATTTCTTCGACTCAACTCACGTTATGGGTGTAGGTGGGGATCCTGATTTATTTGGTGTCGGTATTTTACATTCGACAGATGCAGGAAATTCGTGGAACTACTTTGAAATTGGCGTATTTGGTCAAGCTCATGCCGTTTCATTCAGAACTGAAAATGAAGGATGGGCTGTTGTACCTACCTCCGAAAATTTTGTTACAACTTTCGATTATGGTCAAACATGGACAAGTTATACAACACCTGATAGTTCAAGATTGTATGACATTATCTTTACTGACTCACTTACCGGATATGCAGTTGGTGAAGAAGGGGTGATACTTAAATACAAGTATCAAAAGCCAAATAATGTTAATCAGATATCAGATGTAGTTCAGGATTTCACTTTATTTCAGAATTATCCTAACCCATTCAATCCAGCCACAACAATCAGGTATAATTTGAATGAGCCTGGATATGCAACAATCAAAATTTTTAATACTCTCGGTGATCAAATTCAAACATTGATAAATGATTACATGGAAAGCGGAAGTTATGAAATTGAATGGAATGCAATCAATGAGGCGAGCGGTATATACTTTATCCAGCTAAGTGTGAATGGTAATGTGATAACAAAAAAAATGATGCTACTAAAATAATTTTCAGTTGTAATTAATATTTATCTCAGTAATATCATCTTCTTTGTATCTGTAAACGAACCTGCAGTTAATTGATAAAAATAAATTCCACTAGATTTATCATTTGTAATAAATTCGACTTCATAATTACCCATCGGTTTTTCTTCATTTATTAACGTCGCAATTTCATTTCCTAAAACGTCAAATATTTTTAAAGATACAAATCCGAAATCCGAAATCCGAAATCTTATTTTTGTATTTGGATTAAAAGGATTAGGGTAATTTTGTTCTAGTTGAAATTCAGAAATCGCTTCCGAAGATGGTTCAACATCAACAGTTGAAATATCAATTGGCACTGTCCAGATCTGATAAACACCAGTTCTGTTATCCATCCAGAATGGCCAAAGTTTGTTATTTGCAGAAGTGATTGAAATATTATCTCCCTGGTAACCTTGTCCCAATCCACCAATTGGTATTGGTTTAAAATTCTTATCACTTATTTCAAATTCTTTCCATGTATTTCCACCATCTTCAGATCGGGCTAAAAATACTCCTGTTGAATCCGGAGTTGTATTCCGGTCATCATAAAAAATTATATTCAATCCACCTGTCTTATCAACGTGAATAGCAGGGAAGTATTGAATCTTTCCGTTATTAATCGGGTCCTGATTAACTCTGATTCCGGCTGACCAGGTTTGTCCTCCATCGGTTGAACGATTAAGAATAACATCCGGATCACTACCTGCAGGTGCCAGATTTCGTTGAGTTGTAATTATGTATATCCAGCCATTTCGTGAACCACCTGTTGTATCCACTGCAATATCAGGTAAACCGTTTACTCTGATATTTCCTTTTTGTGGAAACAATCCATTGATTCCATTTATATCAAATGCATTCTCTGTACGCTGCCAGTTAGTTCCGCCATTCGTTGAGTAAGCAAATCCAACAAAGTCTTCAGTAAAGGGAGAAACAGAAGTAACGCCAGCCCAGCAAACCAAAACTTTGCCGTTTGGACCCATCGCCATATCACCTCCGGCACTTCGTTGAATAGGATTGTTAATAGCAACCGGAGTTGACCATGTTAAACCTCCATTGTCAGTGTACGCAAAATTAATTGGAAATGGAGGAGCAAATTTGACCCAGGCAGCATAGCTTCTTCCGTAATATGAACTCGAAGGGTGAACGTCTGATGTCATCGTAGCTCTTTCAAGATCGTCGTTTGTAATCGTTTTCTGATTAGACCAAGTTATTCCATTATCAGTAGAGTAATGTGAATATAATCCGGGAGAAAACCCGCGTCTGGTTAAAATAAAAGTGCCGTTTTTATTTATAGTAATTCCAGGATCGCCACCATGCAATTGAATGGGTGTGCCTTTGCAAGTATCAGAACCATACCAGTTATTACCACCATTAGAAGTAACATAAATTCCTTCACTAATAAAAAACGGACTGAATACTATAGTGTTTGCCGATACGAAAATTATATCCTGATTATAGGGATGGTTTATCGAAAAGACTTCGGTCTGGGATGCATTGCCTGGAAAAATTCTAAAATTTTCACCGATTAACAGTGATGTCTGCTTTTCTGAATTTTGAGCAAGAATGAATGTTGAGAGTAAGATAAAACTGAACAATTTTGTGTGAATGAGCATTATAAATTTCCTGTTCTTAATTCTTTTTCAAAGATAACAATTATGATAATTAATTGTAAGATAAATCGTTGGCATCTTTGTAAGATTAATTTTTTAAGGAAAATAATTTAATGGGAAAAATGGGCTGTCTGGCAGATTCGACAGCCCTGGATAATTTCTGATAGAAAGTTTATTCTTTTTCCGGTGGGTATTGACTTAAAATTTTTGCAACCGCTTCATCAATAAATGCTTGTCGTTCTTCAGGCGTTCCCTGATCCTGCAATGCAGCAGTACCAATTCCAGCCCAAACAAGTTCATCTTTAGAATTATCTACAAAATCTATCATCAATGAACCTTGAGTATAATATGAAACGTCTATATTTTTTCCATAAGGATAAGGTCCCCACCATCCACCATATCCATAACCGTAATCCGTGACGTTCATTTTTTCAGTAGTACCGGCGTGGACATAAATTAGTAATGACGCATTTGTCGAATCTGACAGAGTTAATCCTTTCTTCTGCATTTCATTTGTGATGGCTTCAAAAATTCTTTTCTTTGCAAGTGGTCTTGACTCAAGTTCGCTATCTTTTATAACGCCATCATAAATACAGAATGATTTATATGAGGCAAAATCCGCATCAGGATTGTAGTCGCTTGTAGTTGAAACAGATGAACAGGCAATTGCACCAAATAATAATGCAGGAATTAAAAAATTCTTTATCATTGAGATTCCATATATTGTTTTAAATTTTATTTATTTAGACTTACTAAGTTTACTTAAGGTTTCTTCATTGGGAAAAACCAGTTAACACCAAGCCCTATCGAGAAAATCTTACTGCTTCCCAGATAAGTTCCATCAGTTGTAGGAACATCAGAATATTCTGAGTCGTTAATCCAGTGGTATCTGAGATTGGCATCTATTGAAAGCTCTTCATTCAAAGGAAATAAAACGCCGCCACCAGCAGCAAATCCTCCTTCAAATCTGTATTCTGATTCATCCACCGGTGTTGAAACACCACCTAATGTATAAGTTCCGCTGATATCAGTTTTATATGTATAAAGTCCTAACTCAACTAATGCATACATTCTCATTCCTGGTCCGGGGGAGATGAGACGTAAACTAAGTAATGCCGGAATAGTTGAAACACCACCAGATACATCAATAGTTCCTTGTTGACCACCACTTGTAAAATCACCATTGAATTTGCTTTCATTAATGCTTGATCTTAAATAGCCGGTAACAAACGCCAATCGGAAATTTTCTTCAATATCATAATAGAAACCTACTAATGCACCGAAACCGGGGCTATAATCATCGGCATATTTTCCTAATGGAATTAATAAATTTCCGGTCAGTTCTGTTCCGTATCCAGCCTGTGCATAGCAATTAAAAGTCAGACCCATAATACACATAATAGACAGCAAATATTTTTTCATTTTTTCTCCTGTTGTATAAATGAGTTAATAGTTCACAATTCAATTTCCATTTTTTCTCTTGCGAGAAAACAATTTTTAAACCTCGATTGACATTTTCGTTCCATCTTTTTAAGAAATATATCATCATGATCAGGATCATGATGTGTAAGAGCCAACAATTTTACATTTGCTCTCTCAGCAACTTCAATTGCCTGGTCGAAACTGCTATGACCCCAGCCTTTTCTGTTTTTAAGTTCTTCATTAGTGAATTGAGCATCGTGTATCAAAAGGTCAGCATCCGCAGAAAACTTTATTATCTTTTCATCAATAGAAGAACCATATTCAATATCGGTACAAAAAACTAATACCTTTTCGTCTAATTCAATTCGGTAGCTGTAAGCACCACCCGGATGTCTGTGTTTATAAGACTTTACGTTTACAGATTTTGGTTTTTTTGTTTGAGTTTTAAAAACTTTTGTTGTTTTTTCCAGAAGCATAAATCTGAAACGAGCGCCCATCTTTTCAAGTTGAATCGGGAAAAACTCTTTTTGCATCTGAGTTTTGAAAATATCTTTAAGGCAGGTTATCTGTTTTCCCCAACCCATAGCGAGTATATTTATTTTTTGTTTTTTATTAAATGCAGGTGCAAAGAACGGGAAACCTTGAATATGATCCCAATGAAAATGTGAGAAAGCGATAAAGATCTCTTCCTGTTTATGCCCGCTCTTTAGAAATTCTTTCCCTAATTCTCTGATTCCGGTTCCTGCATCGAGAACAGCAATATTTTTCGATTCCTTTTCCTTTATTTGGATGCAGGTAGTGTTTCCACCAAACTCCTGAAAATCCGGATGGCAGACAGGAATTGAACCGCGAGTTCCATAAAATTTAACAAACATTATTTAAGGTAACCTTCACTTTGAAGTTTTGTTACAAGTTCATCAGAAAACGAATTTATTACATCAGATGCTTTATCAGGATCTACAGTTTCGGATACACCGCTCCAGATTAATTTTTTGTCAGCAGTTTCATAGACATTTGTTTCGAGAACAACAACTACGTTCTGCGATAAATAACCAGAACTGTTTGCATATTCTAATCCGGAATAATAATAACCATAAAAACCGTAGTATGAACTAAATGGAATGGTATATAAGTAACCGGCTGTGTAATCACGTGATGCATCCATACCAACGAGTCTGGAAACAACAACAGCATCAATATCAAGCTCTTTAAAATATTTTTCGAAAGTTGTTGAGTCGATTGCTACGTCATAAGGCATGTGATCCATTGAAACAATCGCAGTAATACCATGATCATTAAAAGCTTTTGCCATCCCATCTTCAAAATTTCTTCTAAGAAGAGGTTTATCTTTATTAACAATTCCAAGTACAAGAACTTTATCAATATTACCTTTTTGAAATGAATCATCCTGCCATTCACCAATTATTTGAGTTTTTGTAGATGAACAAGAAACAAAAGACATCAACAGAATTGTCAGAAAAAAAAATAGAGTAAGTAAAGATTTATACATTTAAAATTTCCGATCAGTTTTATAATGAAATATTTATTTAATTTTTATATTTAATAAAGTGGATAACCAACGCCAACAGGTGGATAATAGCCCGGACTGTATGGACCACCCCAAGCACCCGGGACATAAACACCAATTCCAACACTAACCTGTCCGGTACCGCATCCCGAAAATGCCAGCAAGGTCAATAAAATAATACTGATGATGAGTAATTTAATTTTATTTTTCATTCCTTCACCTCGTTAAATTCACCTTTTTCCAAAGGCCATTTTTGAACTGTGAAAACTGCACCGGATGGATCAGCAATTATTGCAGCATTATTTCCTGCGATGCCTTCAGTACTAAGATAAACAGTTCCACCGAGCTGCTCAACTTTTTTTACGATTTCAGATGGATCTTTTACTGCTATGTATGGCATCCAGTGGGGCTTAACATTTTCAAATGGAATTTTAACAATACCTGCACGAGGTCTGTTTTCGTTTTCAAGCACGTAGTATTTGTTATCTGCGCGTGTATCGAATATCCGATTATTATATCTGCATAATTCCTTATAAAATTTTATTGAGTTGTCAACATTATTTGTCCATAGCTCCGTCCAGAACCATCGATTGTAAACCGGATCCTGATCAACAGGATCACCACTGCTTGATTTAACTAATGCAATTATCGTTTGTTGTGAATCAAAGATAAAAGATATCGCTCCACGATTTGGTAATTCAAAGGGTTCCCTATAAATTTTTCCTCCGTTGGCTTTTACGTAATTTATAGATTGATTCATATCTGCAACAGATAAATAACTTATCCACTGTGAGAAACCTTGTTTCGGATCAACATCTCTTAACTTAAACATACCAGCTATTGGTTTTCCATCCTGAAGCACAACGGTATAGTCATTATCGGATTCTCCGACGTCAAGGTAAGTCCAGCCGAATAATTCGGAATAAAATTTTTTAACTGAAGGAATATCGTACGTCATTAAATCCCACCAGACAAATTTTCCGGGATGAAATTCATTAGTAGGAGTAGTATTGATCGGAGGTACTACCGGTAATTTCTGTGAACACGATATGAAAAGTAATATTGTAGTTGTTATTAATAAATTAGTTCTAAGCATGTAAATAGATTGTTAAAGTTATTTTTTAATTATTAATTCAAGTTCATTGTCAGAATAATTGATTGTAAACCTGATTAAGATAAATCTAAAAGAATTCATGATTTCAATGGTAAAAAAATATGCAAAAAACATTGTAAAACAGATTACAATTCAAAACCTAAAAGAGCTTTAATCTGGGTGTACTTAAGTTCTGAATCACGTTCAATCATACCTTCTTCATCAGGAAGAATATTGATTTTATTTTCAAGGACTTGCGAACCAAATGAATAAACGATTCCAACTGTAATATCTGACTTCCAGAGTTTGAATGAAGAACCTCCCGCGAGATGTATTAAATCCCAGGAATTGTAAGGTGCTAAATTGGTTAATGTTCCTTCCATGAAAGCTGAGTTGTCGCCTGTAAAACTAAAAGAAAAAATCAGATCATCATTTGCAAAATAATCCAGACCAATTCCATAATTAATTACACTTTTAGCTTCATGAGATAAATCATTAGAAATTTCTGCGCCCGAACTTTGTGCAATAAATGGCTTTGTGTCCATCACATTAAATTTATCAATTGCATTATACCATTCTGCACTCAAATGAATTTTGAATTTATTTAATCTATAGGCTCCACCAGCTCCAACTGCCCACGAAGAATTAAATTTTGATTTGACATCATCCTGGTAATTACTTTCGAATCTTGCGGTATCAAATCCTGAAGCAAATAAATGTGTACCGACCGATCCGCTGCCAAAAATATTTATACTTGGGGTAGTAAACGTTAAGCCGAAAGTTAACGGATTAAAGTTAAAACCAATTCCGGCTTTAGCCAGAGCTCTGCAATTATTGAATTGGTAGTTAGAAATATCAGAATATGATGCAATATCTCCATCCGATTTGAGTGCCTGCAGAATTGTTAAAGTTGAAGCAGTATAACTTCTATAAGCAATATATCCTGTAATTCCGATTCCAATTTTTTCAGAGAACTTTGATGAATAAGTTATTCCTCCCCAGACATCACTAAATTTCTTTTCAAGATTAATACCTCCTGCAAAACTTTCTTTACCGGGAGAAGATTCAATTATTTCTAAAGAATCAATAATTCTGGTTGAGAATTCCACATTGGCATTTTGTCTTGTCAGGATTGACAAAGCTAACCTGTCGTCACCCAAAAAATCAAAATCAAAATCAAACGCTACAAAATTTGGAGAAGGAACTATGGAAGAATAATCAAGATCTCTTCCTTCTGCCGCACCATCCTTTACAGTATAATTATCAAGTTGATATACCTGAGCACTTAAGATGAATTTAACATCAGGAAATAGAGCAATCGCCCCCGGGTTATAAAAAGTAGCGCTTAAATCAGAAACGCTGCCTATAACTGATCCACCAAGCAATGTTGATCTTGTTCCGTATTGGATATTCCAATAATTATTTTCCTGAGCCGGAAGTTTATAAGAAAGAGTGATAAAAAAGAAAATGATTATGCAAACAGAATTCAGAAACAATCTCATAGCTTTACTCCTTAGAATTCAAATTTAATTGAAGTATCAATCCTGTAATCTGATTGCGAAGAATTTTCGGATTGAGGCTCATTATCATATTCAAAATAGAAGGTTAGATCCCAATAAAAATCAATAAAAATTTCCCAGCTTAATTGTGCATTGTAATTAAATCTGTATCTGCCAAAATCATTAAGACTTGGAAATACGTAAATATAAGTTAAAAAATTTGCCTTAGGATGATCATATTTAAATAGCTGATACTGCACGTTGATTAAACCTTCAACATTAAATTTAGCTTCAGTATTATCAGTTTTTACTTCTCTGTTAACGGATAAACCCGCCAGTGTGTAGAGCCATTGATTTTGAGATTGGATAAAATTATTTCCTATTCCACCGCCTAATGATGTTCGCAGCTTTATTCCAAGTTCACTGTTTTCCTGGAGTGATGCAATCCCTCCGGCAAACCATTCGTGCTCAAGATTATGTTGATATGAAAATGATAAATCATTCTTACTCGAAGTTGCCTCTTTTTCAGTTGTTGTGATGACTGAGTTTAGTGATAATTCTGACACATTTATTTTTGTCCGGTATTTAGCATTACCACCAAAACTTATCTGTCCGATCTGGCTTGCTTTTGTAAAACTGAAACCAAATTTAACATAGCCATCAAGTATATCCCAGAAGGATTCTTTTATCCTGTTTATCCGTACTATGTATTTCATAAATAAGTTATGATCAAGAGTAACTCCTTTTACAATCATCATTCCTTCATTATCGGAAGGAGCGATTGATCCAAAAAAAACTCTGCCATCAGCAACTTCTATTTCAAAAAAATTCTGAGTTTCAATGCTTTGAATTTTGTTCCATTGGATACTGACAGTTTCCATATTATCTGTTTTAAATGTCAGAATACCAACTCTTAAATATTTTACTTCACCAGTTATCTTATCACCATTAAGTAAAGTAACAATGTCAGTTTTCTGAGCAAATAATTGAATACTCAACAACAGAAAGATGAGTAAACTTAAACTCAGATTAGAATTTTTATTTGAAAGCAGGGACATAGCCTATCTTAAATTCTATCCGGCATTTTCGTTGCCAAGAAGTATTGCCAGCCACCGGGTTTCATCAGAACTATCGAGTGCAATTTTGATTGTAATAGTTAGTGGGACAGAAAGCAGCATTCCGATTGGACCGAGCACCCATCCCCAGAATATTAGTGAAAGAAATACAACAAGCGTAGAAAGACCTAAACCTTTTCCCATAAACCTCGGTTCGATAATATTTCCGATAAGTGTGTTAATAATAACGAAACCAATTACAACCACAATTGCTTCAATAAATCCGAACTGAACAAGCGCTAATAAAGCCGGCGGTAATAATGCGAAGAATGAGCCGATAGTAGGGATGTAATTGAGTAGTAAAGCTAATAAACCCCAGAGCAAATAATAGTCAACATCCATAACAAAAAGAAATATTGTAACAAGAATAGCATTACATAAGTTCATTATAGTTTTCAATGTAATATATTTATTTATGTTTCTTGTTACGGCTTGAATTCTACTTATTGATTCTTCAGGATTTGAAAACATCATTTTCAATTTTACCGGTAAACTTGCTTCTTCAAGCAGAATAAATATTATTGTGAGTAAAATCAGAAAACCGTTAGCGAAAAGATTACTTATCTGGTTAAACACATCTCCTGTAATCTGCAAGATTACACCGGGATTGAACTGAGATGCGATTTGAAAATCAGACTCGATAAATTTTTTCTCCTTTAACCAAATAATTAAATCCTGAGTTTGACTTTGAAGTTTTTGTTCATAGAACGGCAGTTTTACAGAAAAATCATTAATTGATGTACCGATAAGTAACCCGATTAAAAAGATGAACAACAGGAATACCAGTATAATCAGTACAAGAGCGAATACTTTTGGTATTCCTTTCTGCTGTAACCAGAGATAAGGAGGGAGTGCAATTATGGAAATAAACAATGAAAGTAAAAATGGAACAACGATGGATTCAGCCGCTTTCATTCCTGCTACAACTATCACAAAGCTGGCAATGATAACCATCAGTTGAAATGTTTTGGATGAAGTATTCGTTGTATTATTCAAACTTAAAAATATTTTTATTAGTTAATTGCTTAGTGCGTAACCAATCCCAAAATTATATTCAAAACCGGTATTCATAGCATCATCGTCATAAAAATTTGACTGATAATTCACACCTGCATCCACACTAATGTTATTGATAATATTGATTGTAAAACCTAAACCAACCTGCCAGGCAAATTTAACAAGATTTTTTTGATCATTTTCACCAACAAGATCTTCATTGCCAAAGACTAAATTTAATCCAGTCATAAACTGAGCGAATGGCATAATCATATTGTTTATAAAATAATAGCGTCCGCCGATTTCAACCGGAACCATGGTTAAATATGCATCGTCATAAACCGAATTCCCCTGAGAGTTGAATTCATCTTTAAGTTTATTGCTGATCAGACCAGCACGCATCATAAGATAATTATGGTCAGGAAAAGCAATTCCGTATCCAACATATCCCCCTGAAGCATTTGACCAGACGCTGGAAAAATCTCCAAGGTTTCTTATGTATAATCCTTCAATAAAAATTCTGTTTTTAAGGTAACTATCTGATTGTGCTGAACTATAAAACACCGAGCCGGCTGAAATCAAAATTATTATCATTAAAATTATTTTATTCATATTCAGTTTCCCTAAAAGAAATTTCGTTTGATTTCATTTAATTATAAATCGAGAATAGCTGTTCTGAAAAATATTCTTCCAACCGGATGAGTTTTAAAAACATCGCTGGCTTCTCTTCTGTATTCAACGCCATTTATAATATCTTCATAAGCATCGTAATAACTTGCTCTCCAATAAATACCGGTACTAAAACCAATGGAGAAGTACTTTGTAATCGGATATTGTGCATCCAAAATCAGAAAGTGAATGTGATGTTTGGAATTATCAGGTTGTGATTGAGTCCAAAGCCAGGCACCGTAGTACATCAGGCTGACATAATTCCAGATTCCGTTCTGAATTGCGGTGTAAACTCTGAGTCCTACACCAGGACCAAAATCATTTGTCCTTCCTTCAACATCTACATAGTAGTCGTTTGGAGTTGCAGCCATCATCATTCCGTTTATTCCGACACGGGTTATCAAATTAGTTTTTTCTCCAATAGGGAAAATAGAAGAAAGATGAGGGAATAATTGTGTTGCACCGAATAAAAATCCCTTGTAAACCGTATCAGTCTCTGAATATTCTTCTTTAATAAGGTCATTAAAATTAAAGTCGAGACTTACATCAAATCGATGTTTATTTTTTTCCACCTCCCATCCAAAAAGAAATCCTGTACTGTTCATCGTAGTAAAGTGAGGTTGGTTGGAAGCAATTGCAAATTCAAAACCGAAAAAATCAAATGGCTGCTTTACTTTAAAACGATTACCGTAAGCGAGGTTTAAAGTGAATAACCCCTCAACTTCTTTGGATACATAATGTTTGTCACCATCCTTGTCAATGGATCTTGAACCACCGTCAAAAGTAATTAAGAAATCTTTTGGTTTGCTCCATTCAGGGTTGTCAAAATTTTGTCCCAACTCACCTGAAATTGCTCTGTTAAAACCGCGTACAGGATTAAGGAGTGTTCCAAAAATTTCAGACCAGACTCTTTCAGATCCTGTTGCCCGGTTATCAGTAACCATAGATGATAACCGATATAATATTTCACCAAGATTAGCACCACCAACACCCGTGTAAATCCAGTCGTTAAATGATGGACGAAAAGTCTCACCAAAAAATTCCCATATAGCACTTCCTGTTAGCGAAAAAGCAGATGATTCCCAGAAATTATAACCATTTGTTCTTCCTGCGTTAAAAAATAAAGCACCGTGGTACGGGTGTGAAAAATTATTCGTAAGAAAATTATCGCCATCATACTCAAATCCATTTTGAAGATTACTCCACCAGGTTTTGGAAGATACATTTGCCCAATTATCTGTCGGATCTTCCCAATGTCTTATCCATTTAGCAAGCGCCCATGGAATAAATTCAAGAATTGCAATTTCTCCGACTCCAACCAAAAAATGTTTTTCTGATTCCCAAGGTTTGAAGTCATCATTCAATAATCCGGCGGGAATGTTTACTGAACCCCATTTGTTATTATATCCGTTCTTAAATATCAGGTTATTCTTTTGGTTGGAATTCACTTGATTATTTAATCTGTACTTAGCCATATAAAATGATTGATGAATTTCTTGCTGTTCATTCGGAGAATAAATGTATTCACTGTTTTGAGCTATTATATTGAAAGGCAATAAAAAGAAAATTAAAGGGAGTGATTGGAAGGATAATTTAAAATAGTAGAAAAGTTTCATCCAATGTTGCTTTCTCTGTATGACCATAATGAAAACGTATTCTGAAAATAATCACAAAGAATAAGTATTTGAGACTTCTGAATTATTATCGATGTGTCACTCTGAATCCGACAACTGCCGGATAAAGGGACTTTTTTTAATTTAAAAAACAAAATATATCACTCCTGCCTTGCCGGCAGGCAGGTCATTCAATAGGACAAATTATAATTTTTCAGAAGTCTCTATTTTTTATTTCCAAAACTTTAATCAAATTTTAACAGCTATTGTTCTTCTTTACAAATCAAATTAAATAATTCTTGAGCTGATTTATGACCTTGTTCAATTGCTTTTAGAAGATTTGGACAAGCTTTATCCGGATCAACTTCATAACTCAAAATTGCCCTGCGGAAATATATCTCTGAAAGGTTAGGGTCAAGGCTTACGGCTTTATCAAAATCGTTTAATGCGGCTTCTTTATTACCCGATTGAAAAAATGTCCAGCCTCTGTAAAGATAAATTTTAGCTGGTTCATCACCCTGATATTCAAGGGAACTGGAAACATAACTTTTCATTTTAGTATCAACATATTCTTTTTCAGTTGAATTGGTATAAGTTCGTTTGCTTGTTTTTGTGTGAGTTCTTTTGCTCACATCAACATCTGACTTTTCTTGTTTATCAGTGTAAGTTATTTCAGATGATTTAGTAGTTTCACGATTAATTTCTGAAGATTCAGTTGCAAGTGCCTGAGTAAACTTTTCGATAGCAGATTTATAATTCCCACTCTTATAGTCGTTAAATCCGGCTTTTACATACTCAGAGGTTGATTGACAAAAGTATTGTGGTAAAAAAATAAATGTATAAATAAATACGATTATTCTGAATGAATTAAACATTTCTTTTTTCTCCTTCAATAATATATTAAAGATTATTATTCACCTTTGGTTGGCGGAAATTGAGCAAGTATCTGATTAACAGCATTATTAATATTTTCAGTTCTCTCTTCAACAGTTGGTGATTGTTCCATTGCACCTGAACCAATTCCTCTCCAAACCAGTTTTTGTTCAGTCATATCAATTATGTCTATAACAAGTGTGCCTTCATCATATTGAGTTACATCCACTCCTCCGGTTCCGTACATTCCTGGTCTGCCCCAATAACCATAACCATAACCGTATCCATAAGACTGAATATTAGTTTTTGTCTTGGAACTGAACATTAGTGCAATTCCAAAATCACTCTTGTCAGAAGGTGAATATCCTTTTGCATTTAATTCATTCTTTATTGCAGCATCTAATTTATCTGCACTTAGCTGATCAATGCCTGACTCAGTTGAAAGAGGAATAAATCCATAAGTTTTCAGTTTTGAAAAATCATACTCTGGATCATAGTCCTGATGAACTGATATTGATGAACAACTTATTAGAAAAAATAATGCTGTTGTGCATAAGCTGATAAAAAATATTTTAGTTAAATTCATTTTTGAACTCCATTTATGTTTTGTTATTTGTGTTTTTACCATTTCAAAAAATCGTAAATAAATAAAAATTGTATAGCAACTGTCTGATCTTGTAATTTAGAAAAATAAGAATAAAGTAATTCTCCACCTACAGCCATTGATTCATTGATTGGGTATGTGTAAGAGATTCCTGTATGAGCACCAATACTAATCTGATTGCTGCTAAGATTATCTCCGAAAGCTTCACCCGAATTATAGAGTAAATACATTCCTGAGCCAGCACTTATACTAAAATTTGGTAAAACCTTCATTGAGAAAACAATGAACACAGGAATAGTATACATCGAAGCAGATAAATCTGTAGTTCCAAACTCTGTATCGTAGTCACTCACATCGATTGAATACAAATATTGATAACCGGTTTCCAGCCCGATACTAAGCAAATGTTCCGGATTCCACATTACTCTTACAGTTCCAGAGAAGCCGTTCTTATTCAAGTCATTGTAATCCATCGTTGTGAAGTATCTTGAATAACCAAGTCCGATTTCAGTAGAAAGGGAATAGGTAGTATCGTTGACTTGAGGTAATACTGCAGAAGTCATTAAAGCAAGTGCAATTAATATTTTTAGATACATAAAGTGTTCTCTACTGTTTAATATAGTAATAATACGAAACTATAGTGGGATAGTTTGTGAGAATGCCATCAAACTGACCTTCATTAATGAATTGTTCAATATAGTTTTCGTCATCCAGAGTCCAGGTAAATACTTTTCTTCCTTCAGATTGCATTTGCTGAACATTTGCAGACTGAATTCCCTGAGTCCATCTTGGTGCCCAAATCAGTGAGTTAGCTTCTCTTACCTGATCTATTGATAATTCACAAAGCGATGGTACATTCTGATAATCAGGTTGTTGAAGGAATTTTTCAAAAATATCATCTGCAGGAATACCCAGATAAATTTTCAAATCTCTATCCATTAAAATTGCGCGCTCATTTATCTCTGTCAACAATGCAATAGAAGCAGGAACTACATCTACATCTTTTGTATCCAACCAGACAACTTTAATATTTGTCTCTTCTAAAACATATTCCAGCGCCTCGCGTAACGAAGGTATCTTTTCACCATTTCGTAATGTAACAAGAGTTCTTAATTGAGCCCATGTGAAATCTTCGATGTTTCCCCAAATTAAACTTTTCTGGCATAGTCGAAGATTAATATCTTTATCATGATAAATAAATGGGATACCATCCTTTGTAAGACGGGCATCAATCTCCACTCCATTAGTTCCAAACCTTTCGGCTATTTCGAGCATCTCAACCGAATTTTCAGAAACTCCGAGATAATCAGAATTTCGTCCACCGCCCCGGTGAGCTAAAATATCAAAGTCATTTTGTTTTACTTCCTGACTGAAAGGTCTTTTGAATTTAAGAATGAGTGGAGTAGATGCCAGCTCGTTTCCTATGCCATATTCACCAACGAATCTGATGGTAGAAAAAGATGTATCACCTGAAAGAATTTCACTTCCTCCTTCGTTTGCAGGAATATAAAAACTTGCAGCGCCTGTTTCTGTATTAGTTGAATATCGCCAGTAGCCAATAAAGAATAAAACTGAGTCGAGATATCCACTTTCAAGCACCAGGTATCCACCGTTTTTTCCGGCAAAAATTGATAATCTGTCTCTGTTCCATTTCACCACAACCTGATCACCAAGCAGGTTAGTTCCTTTGCTAACCTCATATACGCCTTCCATAGTCGGTTTGACATTGTCTGGCAACGGATAAGTTTGATCAAGAAAATTACTCGGATCAACAACCGGTGTAATTACTTCAACTTCGTTATTACAGGAGTAAAAAAGAAGCAGGCTTGCAAGGAGTATTTTTACTTTTGTCATAATCATTCTTGTTAAAAGATAAAAGTGAAAGTTGCTTCCGGGATATAGAATTGTCTATCGAAAGTGGAGAAAGCTGCCCACATCGGGTAATAGAATTTCAGGAATGTTGATCTTATACCCAGAACTACATAGTTATCTCCCCAGAAAGGTTGTTCGATGTAAACGCCGATTGTCCATCCATTGAAAAAATCCAGATCGTTTTCGATTTCTGATTCACCATTTTTTGATTGTTCAGCAAGATTGAATACCAATTCTGATTTGACAGAAACAGTGAATTTATTCAATCTATAACCGGCAGTGATGTTTGGATACAATGCCCATCCGTTAAACTTGGTGTCAAAACCAAATTGTTCAAGTTTTCCTATGTAGAATGATAAATCAGTACCTGCTGAAAATGCGAACCTGTCAAGCGCAAAATTCCATTTAGGACCTAACATAAAATTAAAAGTAACGATGTTGGTTTCTATACTTCCCTCAGCTAAAAAATTAGAAGGTAAACCGTATTTCATCCGATAGGAAAATAACGGAGCTCTGAATACATCATCAGTTTCTACTACATCTTCAGGTAATTTTGCTAAAGCAATACCTAATGAACTGATAATTTGCCCCTGATAATATTTGTGGGGATAGAAGAAAGTATTTTCATCAAAGTTTAACTGTTGAGCAGATACCATCGGTGTGAAATTATAAACCAGTAATACACTGATTAACGACAGTAGAATAATTTTCATTTAGTTGCCTGATTTTTATTATTACACAACTTAAATTTATGCGAATATTGTAAATAAATTTCTAAAAAAAACCGGCTGAGGAATAATCTCAACCGGCGATAAGTTTTTTCTGTTTTACTTCCCTCCGGGCTTTTTAGCTAAAGGCAGATTTGAGTTAATACTGAGATCAATCAGCAACTGGATCTCATATTCAAGCTGCATATACTTTGCTGCGACAATAGGACCTAAAGCCTTAGAAAATTTTTCATAATAATCTTCATTCAATTCAAGACGTTCTTCCTGAAAATCAAAAGCATTTTCAATAAGCTGTTTTGCTTTTTCATCGGAAAGAACATCATAATTTGCAGCAAAATCTTTAATGTTTGCTACACGAGTAGATGATAACTTATCCAGCTTATATTCAAATTCATTGTAAATCGGCCAGAAAATTTCTGCCTGTTTCTCATCAAATTTCATAACTTCAGTGATCATAGCTTTTCTTTCAGTCTTTATATCAGATTTGAAAAGCTCAATGTAATTATCCATATCCTGAGCAAATACACCAGTGAATGATAATAAGAATGCAGCTAACAATATTTTTTTCATTCTGAATCTTCCTTTTTCTGAATTAAATTTTCTGAATCTGCTATGGTTCCCAAATAAAGCCAACGTTAATAGCCCAGTATGAATTATTTATATCGTTTCCGATCGCATCTTCACCTGAGAAATACATATTATACTTTCCATTGATCAATACTCCAAAATCTCTTTCAACTGGAATTGCAACCCCGGCTTCCGGTGCAATACCCCATTGCCATTGGTCATTATTCCATAAGAAAATACCAACAGCTTTCTCCTGAAGCATAATTGATCCACCAGCATTCAATCCGATGTATGGTCTTAATTGTTTTCTTTCACCGAAGTAGTAGTGAACACTCGCCATTATCGGGAATGAATTAATTGTATTATCCTGAGTTCCATAAATAGCGCCCGGTGGATCGGTGTTGAGTTCAGTTAATCCTGTTACTCTCTGATACATTGTGTTCCAGCCAAAGTACAATCCAACAGATAAATTCTTTTGAATCATATACCGATAATCTAATTCCATTCCCCACCAGCCAACTTCGTCAATAATATCTTTTGTATCGCCGGATGGTATTGAAACAGAATAAGTAAGAGCGCCATACCACTGTTCTTTTTGCGCAAAGCTGCTGCTGAACAGTAAAGTTGTAAAAGCAAATACGGCAAGTATCTGCCAGATTTTTATTTGATAAATATTCATCTTGATATCCTTATAAATTTTTAACTTCAAATTTTGATTAATGATTTAAACGAATTTCTTCAGGTTACTTACCTTCACCAAGATATGGTGACTGTGAGAAAGCTTGTTCAATGCCGTCCTTTATCCGATCTAAAGTTCCCGCATTATTGTCACCAAGTAATCCATTCATCGCTGCAACCCAAAGCCCAGTTCTTGCTTCAGTCGCATCATTATCCAGCATTGCTACGAGTAAAGTTCCTGTATCGTAAGTGTAGTATACCGGATAACACCAGCCATAATAAGGATACCACCATCCATACCACCAATCATAATAACATCCTCCCGAAACCCAGCTTGTTGTGGTAACGACAGAAATAACAAGAACATCTGCATCCGCAGTGGTTGCCGCTTCTGTAAATCCGTAATCTTCAAGCTCTTCCTTTATTTTATTGATGGTAGCTTGATCATTTGTTCCTTGATCCACAATCGGTTTGCCATTCTCGTCCAGCCTGTAAATAGTGTCCGGCATAGCATAAGTTGTTTTAGTAGCAAAGTTTGCTTCTTTATCATAAAAAGTTGCTACGATATCAGTATCACTGTAAGTTAATTCCTCGCCCGGATAACAGGATTGTAATAATACAATCGTTGCTGCGATAAGTATAATTAAGCTTAATGTTGATTTTCTCATATTGTTTACCTTTCGATTAATTTGTTATTTACTCTTATAAAATTATTTTGCAGAATTCATCAATGTTAGAGTGATAAAACATAAAAAATGTTGATTTTATTTATAATAAATTAACATACGCCAATATTGGCTGAAATAGGTACTTAGTCCTATATTATAATGACGCCAATCGTGTTACTAACCTGGCTTTAAATTCCAAAATTAATAATAGTTTGATCAAATTGTTTTTGTCGTTATATCAATAACAACTTTATTGATCTTGCCTGTAAAATTATTATCACCTTCTTTATAATCATTAGATACGGCAGTTTCGCCATCCATTCCAACATCAGTACCTTCATCTGCTGAGAAAACGAATGGCTGAGTTTTAGGAATCACTCCTTCGGCAACTTTTTTATCATCAATGTATAGTACACAGCTTCCACCGGAACCTGGCTTCATTTCATTTATATTGAATTCATACTTTACAATGTGTTTACCAGGAGTAAGTGCAGAATTTGAGGAAACATTTGTACGTTCAAGCCCGAAGAAGTTATATTCATGATGTACTTTTCCGTTTTTTGTATATAATGCCCAGCCGCCAAATCTTCCTGCCTGAGCAAGGATTACTCCGTTAACATTTGACGGAACAACTATATCTGCAGTGATTGTGTAGCTATGCATTTTAGTATTTATAAATACATTCTCCATCAAACCTGTCATCCCCTCATATACGGTAAGACTTTTCCGGTCTCCAATTACATCTGGACGTCCGGCAATTGTCGGATTGAATCTTTCTACTCTTCGGTCATCGATAGGAAAGACATGATTTTTGAGGGCTTCTTCTTCAAATATTTTTTGAAGTTCCTTAAGTTTATCCGGAACTGTGGATGCAAGATCATTTGCTTGTGAAAAATCTTCATCAACATTATATAATTCCCACACGTCATCAGAAAGTTTCGGTAAATCAGCCATTACCCAGGGAATGGAATGTCTTGTTGCTGCAACCCATCCTTCATGATAAATTGCACGATTGCCAAACATTTCAAAATACTGAGTGGTATGAGTTTCTTTTGCATTCTCATCATCAAATGAATAGACTAGTGATGAACCATTGAAGGGAACCTGCTCTGTTCCATTTACAATTTTTGGGAATGGAAGACCAGCAGCTTCAAGAACAGTCGGTGCAATATCGGTTACATGAGAAAACTGAGATCTGATTTCACCACGGGATTCAAATCCATCAGGCCAGTGAACAACCATGCCATTTCGGGTTCCGCCAAAATGTGAAGCAACCTGCTTTGCCCACTGGAAAGGAGTGTTCATAGCGTGTGCCCAACCAACTGCGAAATGCGGAAATGTTGAAGGACTTCCCCACGAATCATAATAAGGTATCATTTGATCTGCTTTCCCTATAATTCCGTTCAAAGCCATCATCTCGTTAAATGTTCCTTCCGGTCCTCCTTCAGCACTTGAGCCGTTATCTCCTACAATATAAAAGAATAAAGTATTATTTAACTCGCCGATTTCTTCAAGTGCATCAATGAGCCGCCCGACTTCATAGTCGGTGTGTTCTGCAAATCCAGCAAACGTTTCCATTTGTCGAGCAAATAATTTTTTCTGATCTGCTGTTAATTCATCCCAGGCAGGAATTTCTTTCGGGCGTGCTGTTAGCTTGGTATCTTCCGGAATAACTCCAAGTTCTTTCTGACGAGCAAAGGTCTGTTCGCGTAATTTATCCCAGCCAATATCGAACTTGCCTTTGTACTTTTGGATATATTCTTTTGGTGCATGATGAGGAGCGTGAGTTGCACCTGTTGCAAAGTAAACATAAAATGGTTTTTCAGGAGTAAGAGATTGCTGAGCTTGTATCCAATTAATAGCCTGATTTGTCATATCAGTAGTGAAATGATAGTCAGGATTTTTTTCATGTTCGATTCGTACAGTTCCATCGTAAATAGCTGGTGCCCATTGATTCGTTTCACCTCCTATAAAACCATAAAATTTATCGAAGCCGGAACCTGTTGGCCATCGGTCATACGGACCGGATGCTGAAACTTCCCATGGCGGCGTTTCATGATATTTACCAAAAGCAGCAGTACTAAAACCGTTTAGGCGAAGCATTTCTGCAAGTGGTGCAACACTATTTGGTCTGATTCCTGTGTTTCCCGGAAAGCCTGTTGCCAGTTCCATAATTGCACCCGCATTATTTACATGGTGATTTCTGCCTGTTAATAATGCAACTCTTGTTGGCGAACAAAGTGAAGTTGTATGAAACCTATTATACTTCAACCCGTTTTCAGCCAACCTGTCCACATTCGGCATATTGCATGGACCACCAAAAGCTGTTGAAGCACCGAATCCGATATCATCAATTAAAACTACTACAATGTTTGGGGCATTTTGGGGTGGTTTAACTTCAAATCTTTCCGGTGGTTTTGCATCTCTTGCATCCAGTTCTGTATAATTTGGTGGGTTCGGTTCTTTGATTGGGAGTATTGTCCTGTCAAATTGACCGGAAGATCCTGTTTGTTCCATTTGTTCTTTGCATCCTGCTAAGAGTACAAGAAACAATGGAAATAATAGTAACAAAAAATGTTTATACATCATTAGCCTCCTAATACAATAAATTAATGTTTATTAACTACTTAAATTTTATTCTTGGATATAACTTTATAAAACACTTGCAGGTAAGAGTATCGCACTCTGGATTCTTAAAGTCCAATAAGTATAGTATTCAGGTTTGATATCATTATTTTAATAATTAGCATTAAGATTCACAGGTAATTTACTAAAACGTAACAATTTTCCTATACCAATTTCTAATGGAACAGTCCACTGATTATTGCTGTCCGCTTTCCAGTTTGCAGTTATGATCGGAGAAAAGGTTAAATAAAAATCGGGGAAGTTATAAATAATAAACGGCAGGAAAGTTATAGTTTATATAAACATGATTTTCATCTCCGGCAACAGACTAGATGTTGTTTATCAATCCGCCAATGATTCATTGTCCGGACATTACAAGAGCAAAAAGAGAAGAACCAATTCCCAATTCACTGCTTCAATGTGATTTAACTCAGGCAGGAAGTGAAGTTATCGGCAAATACCCAAAGTAAGATTCTTTTGATTCAGGTGAGTAAAATGTTGTGAACACGATATTACCAAAACCAAAATCAGAACCGCTTTCATTTGAATAATCCGGATCTCAGACAAACGGAAATATAGTACGGGTAATTAATCTTCCATTAAATGATGGAATTACCGGTTGAATATTCAAAACATCCTGTGTCCTTGCACCTGGAAAATTAAAATATGTATTATTCTGAAATGGAATGCTGATAAGGTTAGCTATTGGATTTTGTGCAGCTTTTGTTAGTTCCTCGTCAGTCTCCTGCGCAAAAAGTACTGAACTAAAAATAAAGATAAAAAAATACAAACATATTAATTGTCATCTTCATTTAGAATTTTTTGAATTTGTATTTTGAATAAATAACGATTTAATGAATGACATTTGTATAACTGAAAAATTTCAACGATAAGACTATTGAGCCTTAACTTGATTGTTGATATAATTAATTATCTCCTGACCTTCGGCTCTTAAAGGAAATTTTAGTTTTAGTTCTTCCGCATATTGCAGTGCTTTGGAAAAATTTTTCTGTTTCAGATAAAAATCTGCCAAAGCAAAAATTAAATCGAAATTATTTGGAATCAGAGTATTGCCTTTAAGTAAAACAGAACCGGCTTTCTGATTCTCATTAAGATATTGATAAACCAACCCAAGATTATAAAAAGTTCTTTGATTGGGTTCTTTTTGAAGCAGATCTTTTTCGAGATATTCAGCGGCATCATGATATTTTTTTTGTTCAGCGTACAACAAACCCAGATAATAATTTCCTTCAGTATATTCTTTATGATTTTTTATAAGATCAAGAAATAAATTTTCAGCTTTTTCCAACTGACCATTTTGGTAATACAACAATGCAAGATTTGATTTTGCCGGGTAAAACTGTTGGTCCATCTTAATTGCATCCACGTAAAACTTTTCGGCTTTAACGAAGTCATTTTTATTAGAATAGAAATTTCCAAGATTGTATTTACCGGTAGGGAAGTCTGCTGTGTATTGTAATGTCAATAAATATTCATCCAATACTTTGTTAAGTTTTTGAAATTGAGCATTCGTAAAAAATTCTATACCAAGAACCGATAGTTTTGCAGCGGCAGCAATCCTAACCATTTTTACCGGATCATCGAGCAGGGGAGAAATTACTCTCACTAATTCATTTGCATCTGGAGTATTAAATGCATCAATTGCTCTTTCACGAATCACAGGCTCAGGATTAGTGAGCAATTTCTTTAATAACAAATTTGTTTCGGGATTATTATAGTTGGATAAATAACCAAGTGCAGTTGCCTTAACGATTGATGGAATGGAATCATTATTAATTAATGATATCAGGCTTGTATCAGCATGCTCTTTTTGCAGATAACCGTCAGCAAGTACAGATGCGTATGTGAATTTCTTTTGTTCACCATAATGTTTTTTAATCCAATTCTCTGACCACTGAAAACTTTTATCTGCATGGCAGTCATTGCAGGTATTTGGAACGTTATACTTTATCGAAAGATCAGGTCGCGGAATTCTGAAGCTGTGATCTCTTCTGAAATCAATACCCATATAATATCTGCCTGGCATATGACATGTTTTACAGAGAGTTCCTTGACCAACAGGAACCATCTCCCCAAATTTATTTTTTACAGGTTCGCCTTTTTCATTAGGGTATTTATGAAAATGATGCTGATAAGTATCGTACTTTTCCGGAAGGTGACACTGTGTGCAAAGTGCGTTCCCTTCAAACTTAAATTTAATACTGTGTGAATCGTGACAATCGCTGCACTTAACACCATGCATAAACATTTTACTTTGGGTGAATGAACCGAATTCATAAACTTCATCAAGTATTTGTCCATCAGCATAATAAAGTGGAGGAGAAATATTTTGTGGACGATGAAGGTTGTAATATTCAGCATCGGCGTGTTCATTCGGTCCAAAAGATGTTCTGCGCGAATGACATGGTGCGCAAGCATCTACAAATTGTTTGGAAGTTATTCCGTTTGTTTTTAAAACCAGTCCCATATTTCCATCATAGCTGCGCGATCCTTCAGGAAGATTTGCCCAATAGAGATGTTCTGATCCGGGACCATGACAAGCTTCGCAGTTTACATTTATGTCTGACCAGGTTGTAGTGAAAGAATCTGTGTCTAAATCATAATTCTTATGAAGATTTGTTGAATGACATTCTGCGCACATCCCGTTCCAGTTCTGCGATTGATTCGTCCAGTAAAACCAGCTATCAGGTTTTAATTCTTCAGCTTGATAAACCATTCCAGCCATATCAAACCAGCGGTTCTTTTCACTATCCCACGCAATCGGCAGACATTGATACTTTCCTTTCTCAAATGGAATTAAATACTGTTGAAGAGGTCGAATACCAAATGTATATGTTATTTGAAATTCACTCATCTTTCCACCAATACCCTGAGTATAAACAAAAAACTTTCCGTTTCGTTTAAAGAATTTTGCCTTTATTCCTCTCGATTCAAATTCAACATTATTAAAATTGCCAAGCACGGTTGAATCATTTGCGATCATCATTGCTTTGTCGTGATCGGAATTTTTCCAAAGCTCGTATTCTTTTTGATGACAGCTAATGCAATTTTTTCCACCAACAAAGTCAGCTTGTTTCTTTGAAGTTGAATCATTACCACAGAATTGAAGCATGACTGATATCAGAACTATGCTAAATCTGATCATTAATAAATTTATTAACTTACTTGAGTTAGTCATTTCAGGTAAATTTTCTTCCAATCGTTTGTGATAACAATTCTTTAAAATATAGCCCCATCAACTTACGAATAACTATTATTACCGTTTAACCATCACCTAAAGAATTTAAGCGTATCAGATAATGATTTCAGCCTTTATCTAATCTTCAAGATAACCAAATTTGCCTTTATTAAAATCATCATACGCTTGCATTATTTCTTCGCGTGTATTCATTACGAAGGGACCGTGAGCTGCAATTGGTTCGTTAATTGGTTCACCACTTAAAATTAGTACGGTTGATTCTTCATTTGCTAAAACAGTAAATGTTTCACCTTTATTTTCAAAAAGAACAAAATGATCTACCTTAACAAGTTCGGAATCATTTACAGTGATATTTCCTTCAATAACCAGCAGTGCTGTGTTAAATTTCGCCGGAAAATTAAATTCAGTTTTTGCACCTTTATTTAATTTCGCATTAAATAAATTTATCGGCGAAAATGTAGAAGCTGCACCTTTAATGTTTTTAAATTGACCGGCAATTACTTCAATTTCGCCATGTCCGTTTTCCAGAATGAAACGATTGATTTGCGAATTTGTTATTGCCTGATATTTTGGATTTAACAATTTGTATTTAGCCGGCAGATTCACCCAAAGCTGAACCATCTGAAAATCACCTCCTGCTTTACTCCAGCTTTCTTCATGATATTCTTTATGTAAAATACCTGAAGCAGCAGTCATCCACTGTACATCACCTTCTCCAATTATTCCACCACCACCACTGCTGTCGTGATGAGCTATTCTTCCTTTGTAAGCAATTGTTACCGTCTCAAAACCTTTATGCGGATGAACACCAACCCCTCTTGGCTTGTCGGAAGCAGGGAAGTAAAATTTTGAGTTATAATCCAATACAATAAATGGATTCATCCGTTCCATTTCCAAATGATAAGCGCTTGGAATGAAATTATGCACTCTAAAACCGTCACCAACAAAGTGCGGTTGAGCCGGTGCAGCAACTAATTCAACTTTTTTTGTACTCATTTTCTTTTCCTTTTTATAAAGTTTTTATACTGAAGAAAATTACAAATCTTATGCACACGTTGCATTGATGTATGGTAAGAAATATTTTCAAAATTTGATTTTTGGGAATCAATTTTGTGAATTTAGCATTGTGTCAATTAATGTTTCTTTCAAAATATTAATAGTTAACCAATTATTGCTATGTGTTACTTTGATTGGAAATTTGATAACAGAAAACCCACGATAGTCATCATGGGTTTTCAAATTCTCTATATTATGAAGTCTGTCTAAATAAGCCGTTTTTTGACTCGACAATAAAAACCAGGTTACTTAAAAATTACAGATTAACCACCAGCGTTAATGAAAAAAGAGTGTCCATATTTTTAAGAGGAGTTAATACCTTCGAACCAGTTGGTGTTCCATCGTTAGCAAACAAATCAATTTCAGTAAGTGATGGATCATTTCTCCATAATAACTGAAGTGATGGTTTAAGTGAAAATATTTCACTGATTTTAATTGGCAGTGCATTGTAGAAATCAAATCTAATGTCATCGGTATTATCCAGATTCCAGTCAGCAATAAAAATACTTTCAAACTGTGTTGATGCAGTCAGATTATACCAGAAGTCGTAAGTAAACCGCACACCTGGGAATTTAGTTTTAGCAAACGGATTTTCTACTACATCATTCTGGAATGAATAAGTAAAGCTGTAATCAGTTTTAAACCGGACATTTTCATTATCAACCCATTTATTACCAACACCCGCTGCAACCAATGTACGGCTGTTGATACCGGCAAAACGGTTTCTCAGCCAGTCTATTCCGCCAAGCGCATAAAAATTCTCTGTAAAATTATAATCATATCTGCCTCGTGCGAATATTATTTCCGCTGTCTTTTCTGTTTTTGATTGTTCATTAACTTCAAAGTTGTCCGTTGTTCCAACAGCAGTGCGTGTGGTAAGAGTTGATTGAGTTTGTGTTCCACCTGCATCAAACCTTAATTCAGAATTTGTCCAGATATGTTTTAACGTAGCTCCTAAACCGAGAGTAAACGATTCAGAGTTGCCGCCAGTCCATAAACCTGCTAATTTGCCTTCAAAGAACCATCCGAGTTTTTTTTCTGTATCCTGCGAAAAAATATTTATACTTGAAATTAAAAGCATAATTATAATAATTTTTGCCGTAGCTGAACGCATTTTTGTTCTCCTTTTAATAATTTTGAAAAATAATAAGGGAAATATTTTTATTCCTCTGAGTAGAATATGAAAAGAAAGAAGAATAATAATTGTTATAAAAAAGAATGTGTAAAACTAAATGATTTGATTTTTTTTAACAAACTAACTCGGCAAACTTATCTATTATTTTATAGAGCTTAAAATTCGAAAATGTGACAGAGTTAAATTTTAAAGTAGCTGTGTCACACCAAAAAATAAATTGAAGTTATTGTAATAAGCTTCGCAGGTACCGCGGTTAGCCGGAATAACCAGATCATTTGGTTCAGCAGATCCTGTGGGGAAATTAAATATTTGAGGGAAATCAGTTCTTTGACCGTGACTGTATTCAAATCCTACTCCGATAAAAGTATCATTTAACTCTGTTGAAACACCTGCAGTGAAGTGATAAATATTAAAATCAGTAAAGCCAACGTATAAACCATTAATCTCATCGTAATTTGCATTGCTGAAATCAGTTCTGAAAGCAGCATATCCCATAACTTTTGCAGTTAGTTTTTGTTCAAGTGCTATTCCAAGATTAAATACGGGTTTCATTGAATCATAAACCTTGAGTAATTCTGAACTGTCGTGCTCATAAACTTCCGGAACATTATTATTTCTTGTAAAGTCAGCGCTTTCTGGCTGCATCACAACGTAAGTGGATAAAGGTGCAAACCATTCGGCTGCGAAGTGGATTTTTGTGTCAGTGAACAGATCGTATTCAATTCCTGCTGCAATGGAAAACGGAGTTTTATAGCTAACAGGCAAACCCTCTTGTCTGTCAGAAGCGAGAATATCAATCGGATTATTTGAGCTATCGACATATACATTATTTGAAGATATACTTGCGTAATCAGTACCACCGCTTGCACGTTTAATTGCAAAACTTGGTGTTGTTATTGTTGCACCAATTTTTAACTGATCCCATTCTGCAGCAATTCCAATCTTTGCTGATAATCTTACAGCCCAGTAATCAATATCAATATAAAGGTCTGTTGTCGCTGCACGTTGATTGGTTGTGTCAAACGCTGAATATGATTCATATCTTTCTTTTGTCTGATCTCTGTATGCACCGATAAATGTAATTCCAACTCCAACGTTTTCTGAAATCATTTTTGCATATCCAAATCCAACAGAAACTTCACTGAGCAGCATATCAATTTTACCCTGATTCAGAAGCAATTCATTACCTTCAAATGCATTTGGATTTCCTGGTTGTAACGGAGGTCTGGTTGGAATAACATCATCATAACCTTCATATCTTTCTGATATTCTAACATAAGAATACCCATTAGCATAAATCATGTAGCTGAATCTGTTTGTTGAATCACCTAAAAATGGCAAGCTTCCTGCTAATGATGCAGGATATAATGATACTCTGGTGTATCGAGAATCTATTCCCGGACCACCGCCATTAACGAATCTGTAATCCTTGATGCCATACATATTGAAGTTAAAACTAAGCTTGCTTCTCGAAATAAATCCTAAGGCACCGGGGTTATAAAATGTTGCACTGTAATCTCTGACTCCACCTACAGCAATCCCGCCTAACAATGCAGTTCTTCCACCGACTGACTGATCCCAGTAGTGACGGTCTTGTGCGTTAGTTAATAAATTTAAAATGAATAGAAGTGCTATGACTTTTTTCATAGTTATTTAATATTATGAAAATTTTCTGTAATTATTTTCCGAGACGAACGAAAATACCACCAGTAAAATCAGCTTGTAATAAAGTAGCCCAACTGCCCACACCGACACTGCAGCCACCAGTACCGCACCACATTCCAGCGCCTGAAAAATTCAGAGGAAGAAGCATCCGGGCTTGTAATCGTAAACCAACTCTATCTGAAATATAAAATTTTCCACCACCACCAAACGTAATTGAAAACCTCCACTCTTCACTAAAATTTGCATCAATCGGACTGAATAATGTTGCACCTAAACTAAAAGATGTAAACGGAAATGCTTTCTGAGCTTTGGTTTGTCTGAATTCATAAACTGCACCTGCCTGGAAGTAATGAATGCCAACATCAAACAGAGGTTCAGTCAGCCCGTTATATCTTTTTAACTCCATTGGTGTTTGCTGACCAATCCAAAATACTTCCGCCTGAATACCACGTTGTACTTCGAAAGAAATTCCAGCACCATAATTTGGATTACTGTAAATATTTAATTGACCTTGTGTTACCTGAACATCGGAGGCGACTTCATATCCTCCAAATCCGAATATTTCAGCTTGTGCAAATACATTTGTGGAAAATCCGATAATGGATAGAAGGACGCACAAGGAAAATATTTTGTGGCTGTAATCAAATGAATTCATTCACGTCTCCTTATTATATTTGATTTAGAAAGATGATTGTTAATATAAATTTAATTTTTTCATGAATCATCATAAATAGGTACTTAGTCCCAAAAGATATAATACTTCTGACTTTCAGAGGAAGTGTTAATGAATTGATAATAACCTGTTTATAAAAGACTGGTGAAAAACAGGCTTAACTATATACAGATATTGAGGATTTTTTACCGAGAAGATTTGCCATCTCTGACAATTCTTTCATCAGTTTTTCAAAAGAAGGTATATCGAGTGATTGTTGACCATCTGAATATGAAGCAATCGGATTTGGATGAACTTCTATCATTAGTCCATCTGCACCGGCAGCTAATGCAGCTTTACTTGCAGCAGGAACAAGACTGCTTTTTCCTGTGCTGTGAGATGGATCAACAATTACAGGAAGATGAGTTAATTCTTTTAAAGCAGGTACTGCAAGAATGTCAAGCGTGTTTCGTGTATAGGTTTCAAATGTTCTTATACCTCTCTCACAAAGAATAACTTTATCATTTCCAACAGATAAAATGTATTCAGCAGCAAGAAGGAATTCTTCCAAAGTTGCACTCATATTTCTTTTTAGAATAACCGGCTTGTTTATTTTTCCTACAGCTTTCAGCAATTCATAGTTATCCATGTTGCGTGAGCCTATTCTAAGAATGTCAGCTTCGACTGCGAGCGTATCAAGGTGATCAGTGCTGAGAACTTCGGTCTCTAACAACAAATTAGTTTCGGAGTGCAGAAGTTTTAACAAGTTAACCCCATCAATTCCATAACCCTGGTAAGTATAGGGTGAAGTTCTTGGTTTAAACAACGAGCATCGAAAAACTTTAGCACCTGAATGCTCAACAGCTTTTGCAGTATTTACAGCAAGTTCCTCACTTTCCAGAGCACAAGGTCCTGCGATAACAGTAAAGTGACCTTCACCAAAAACAACCGATCCTTCTTCGATTTTAGTGAAGTGGTCTTTACTCAATTTTCTAACTTTTGTTTCTGATAGTCTTTTCATTATTTCTAAAGTTTTTCAATATCAATTACAAAAATATAAAATACTTTTCATATCAGCACATTTTCAAATTATCTAGTACTGTGTAATTTATTATAAGTGATTGCAGGCACAGTTTTATTATAGTTGTTTAAATAATCCAACCATTTCAATTGCAGACAATGCAGCATCCCAACCTTTATTACCAGCTTTTGTTCCTGCTCGTTCGAGTGCTTGTTCAATATTATCAGTTGTAAGCACTCCAAAAATAACTGGTAAGTTTGAATCGAGTCCTGCTTGTGCTACACCTTTTGAAACTTCAGCAGCTATATAATCAAAGTGAGGAGTTCCACCACGAATTACAGCACCAAGACAAATTACCGCATCAAATTTTTTTGAAGAAGCAAGTTTCTTAGCAGTTAACGGAATTTCATAAGAACCGGGAACCCAGACAATAGTAATATCTTCTTCTTTACAATCGTGTCGGATAAGACAGTCTTTTGCTCCTGAAAGTAGTTGTGAAGAAATCAGTTCATTAAATCTTGAAACCACGATCCCGAATTTCTTTCCTTTAGCATTAAGTTTTCCCTCAATTATGTTAGCCATTTTAACCTCTGATAATTTTAATATTTATTCTGAATGAAGCAGATGACCTAATCTGTCGCGCTTTGTTTTAAGATATTTTGCATTTATGGGATTTGGTTCGATTTCTATCGGTACTCTTTCAACTATTTCAAGATTGTAACCTTTTAAACCAATAACTTTTTTTGGATTATTTGTGAGAAGCTTAATTTTTTTTAAGCCGAGATCTTTTAAAATTTGTGCACCGGTTCCATAATCCCTCAGATCAGCTTTGAATCCGAGAGCTTCATTAGCTTCAACAGTATCTTTACCATTTTCCTGCAGATGATAGGCAAGCAGTTTGTTCACTAATCCAATTCCTCTGCCTTCCTGACGCATATAAAGCACTACACCTTTTCCTTCTTTCTCAACCATGCTCATCGCTGCAATCAATTGTTCACCGCAATCGCAGCGCTTTGAACCAAAAATATCTCCGGTTAAACATTCTGAATGAACTCGTACCAAAACCGGATCATCACCGTTGATATCTCCTTTTACCAATGCCATTGGATTGTCCAAAGGATCTAAAGTATTTTCATACAAATGCAATTTGAAATTGCCATATCTTGTAGGCAGATCTATAATAACTTTTTTTTGAACAAAGTGTTCTCTTGACATTCTGTATTCGATGAGATCGGTGATAGTTATGATTTTGAGATTATGCTGCTTTGCAAATTCCAATAATTTGGGAACTCTCGCCATTGTTCCATCTTCGTCAAGAATTTCACATAATACACCTACAGGATTTAAACCTGCGAGATTTATAAGATCGACAACTGCCTCGGTATGACCAGCACGTTTTAAGACTCCACCTTTTTTTGCGATCAACGGAAAAATATGTCCTGGTCTGGCAAAATCATCAGGAATAACTTTTTTATCTGCTGCTCTATTAATCGTAATTGCACGATCGTGTGCAGAAATTCCGGTAGTGGTTCCGTGTCTGTAATCTATTGAAACAGAAAATGGTGTTCCGTGAAGTGCAGTATTGTTCTGCACCATCAAATCAAGATTGAGTTCATGCGCTTTCTCTTCATTGATTGGTAAACAAAGTATTCCTCTTCCTTCGCGTGTAATGAAGTTAACATCTTTTGGTTTACAAAGTTCAGCAGCCATAACCAGATCGCCCTCATTCTCACGATCCGGATCATCAACAACAATCAGCATCTTGCCAGCTTTTATATCTGCAATTGCTTCTTCAATTGTATTGAATTTGAATTCGTTATGATTATTTGATTTACTTTTCATTTTTACTTTTCATTAATATCCTAGTTCTTTTAACCAGTTTTCAGTCAGTTTGATTTCAACTGCTCTGGTGTTTTCATTATTTAAAAGCTTTTCAACATACTTTGCTAAAATATCTATTTCAATATTTACTTCGTCTGCTACTTTTTTGGAATTGAAGTTTGTATTTTGCCATGTGTGCGGAATTATTGAAATTGAGATTTCATTCGTGTTCAAATCAGCTATCGTAAGACTTATTCCATTTATAGCAATTGAACCTTCCTTAATTAAATATTTTTCTAATTGCTGAGGTATAACAACTTTAATAAGATAATTTTCCCCAAGCTTCTTTATTTCTGAAATATTTCCGATACCATTTACATGACCTTGTACCAGGTGACCACCAAGCCTGTCGCTTAATTTTAATGATCTCTCAAGGTTTACAAATGAACCGGTTTTGAGATTTCCAAAAGTAGTTTTTTCGAGAGTTGCGCCAACTGCATCTGCAAAAAAAAATGAACTATCTTTTTTTGTAACTGTAAGGCAAACTCCATCAATGCAAACAGAATCATTAACTGAGAGGTCATCAATAATTTTGTTGGATTTCACTTTGATTGAATAGCCACCTTGAATTGGGCTAACCCTCTCAATTTTACCTATTTCTTCAACTATTCCGGTAAACATAAAGTAAAGTTAATTATTTTCGATCAGAAACTAATCAGCTATTTTTTGACCAAAACTATCCTGATATCATTACCAAACTGTGAGACTACTTTCAGCCTGAGCTGTTTCAGTTTTACACTATCAAAGGCGTTTATTCCTTTGCCTAAAACAATAGGACTCTGGAAGACCAGAATTTCATCAAAAAGATTCTGATTTAGAAATTGAGAGAAGATTTTTTGTCCACCTTCAATCAGCAGGGAGGTAATTTTATTTTCAGCTAAAATTTTTAACACATTGAGCAGTTTAATTTCATCATTCAGTGTTGGCTGTATTTGGGTTATTTTAATTCCAAGTTTTTCAAGATGAATAATTTTTTTGGAGCTTGATGAGGATGAAGTAAATATCCATGTCTTTTCAACATCAGAACAATTAAGGATTTTTGATTTAATGGGAAGACTGAGTTTACCGTCAATAATAATTCGAATAGGATTTCTTGCTCTAATGAGCCTTACATTTAATTGTGGGTCATCCGTTTTTATTGTGTTAGCACCAACCAAAACGGCATCGTACTCACCCCTGAGCCGGTGAACATTTGCAATTGATTCATTTTCCGTTAACCAGGTTTGCTGCTTATTTGATAAACTGATTTTGCCATCAATTGATTGAGCAATTTTTAAAGTAATGTAAGGAATTTTTTCAGCGGTATATTTAAAATAAAATTTATTTAAATCTTTTCCTTCATGTTCAAGAATTCCCGTTATTACTTCTATACCGGCATCTCTTAACTGCTTAACACCTCTTCCATTAACTTCTGTGTTTGGATCGAGGTTACTTATTACAACCCTCTTAATTTTTTTTTTGATTATAAGTGGAACACACGGGGGAGTTTGCTTATTTGTATGACAACATGGTTCAAAATTGCAATAAAGAGTAGCTCCGGACACATCTGTTCTGGAATTATTTATTGCGTTGACTTCTGCATGCGCATCTCCAAATTTTTTATGGTACCCCCGAGCAATAATTTTTCCATTCTTAACTAATAATGCTCCAACGAGTGGATTTGGACTAACATTCCCTCTACCTTTTTGAGCAAGATTAAAACAAGCCCGAATATATCTATCTAAATCTCTAACTTTTTCCATCAGCTTTAAGCTGTGTATGCCATTTGTCTTTTGATACTATTTTTGGTTCCGATGGATCACCTTCATAAGCAGGAGTCATTATCTGAATATTATTCTCATTAAAGATATCGAGAATACTTTGATGAAGCCTTGTATAAATTTTCATCATTTGAGAAGGCTCATTACAGTAAGCATTAATTTCATACACAATAGCGAAATCACCAAGAGATTTTTGCAAAACGTAAGATGGTGGATCTTTTAATAACCCTTCGGTACGGTCTGCTGCTGTTCTCAGCATTTCTTCAACTAATCGCCAGGGAGTTTCGTATCCAATTCCTACTGAAGTGTGGAGAATAAGTCCCTTCTTTTTGGCAAGTGAACTATAGTTGAATACCTGAGTGTCGATGAGTTTTGAGTTTGGTATGATAACTTCCTCATTTTTAGGAGTTCTGATCCGTGTAACAAATGGTTTCATATCAATTACTTCACCAAAATCATTATCTACTTTAATGAAATCTCCAAGTTTAAATGCTCTGCGATATGTCAAACTATAACCAGCCACGATGTTGCTTATAAATGAGGAAGACCCGATGGAAAACATGATTCCGAGCAAAACTGAAACCCCTTTGAAGGCATCTGATTCAGAACCAGGAATATATGGATATGCGATAACCACAGTGAAGACAATGATTAAAAAACGGACTATTTTATAAGTAGGAATTGACCAGTCAGGATCAAAGTTAGTCAACTCAATCGTACCTTGACTAATTCCTTTAAAAAATAATTTTACAAGTTTCAATAAATATCGGACACAAATAATAAGTATTACCAGAAATGCAATATTCGGTAAAGCAGATAATATTGAACGACCAATTAAACCCAACGGCTCAAATATTAATGAGAATATTTCTTTAGCAATTGGTCTTGTTAAAGGAAATAAACCCAGAACGAAATTAATATAAATTAATATTAACAAAACAATCAAAAAGAATTTGACGGTATTGATGAAACCTTTCAATCCTGTCCAAAGCTGTTTAGCTTGAATAAGACTGAATGATTGAGTTTCCAGACCTTCAATTTTTGATTTCAGTTTAGATTCAAGGAAATCATTTATTCTTTTTGAAAATAGTTTAAGTAAAAACAGAATTACAATTAATAGTAAAGTAGCAACGACCGCATAAATAATTCTTTTGATCAGTAGTTGGCTGCTTCTTTCATAACGATAATCATTTATTGATTTAATAATATTATCTCTTACCATTTCAGCAAGTAACTTCCTATCGACTCCTTCAATTTCAGCGTCAGCATCGAATATTCTCAGAACAAGATTTCCATTTGCTATTATTAAATGACGATCTGATTCCTCTTGTACTTTAAGTGAATCAGGAATGAAAGATTTTTCCTCAGCAAGGTTAATTATTCTTTCAGAAATTATTTTTGCTCTCTCTCCAGCAGGAAAGGAAGTTATTCCTCTAACATAAAATAATTTCTTATCATCAATTTCGACTGCTGCAGTTGACAAATTTTGTGTGTATTTATTTGTTTTTATTTTTAAACTGTCTGCTTGAGCATTGATGAAGTTCAGATTCAAAGAAAAAATTATAATTGATATTAGAAGAAATTCTTTGAATATCCTGAAGATATGGATCATGATTTTTGACAGAGGATTGTTTTTCATTTTTGATACTTTTGTTTTTTTGATAATGAAAAGTATTAAAAAAAATGAATAATTCGCATAGGACGAAAGTCCTGATTAATCCAACTCAAAAACTTAAATTATAAGAAATGACGAAGTAAAGTTAAAAACATCTTCCATTTAGTGCGGGCAGCGAGGCTCATTCTTTTATGGTCGAAGTGTCGCCTGAATAAATTTTATTAAACGATAGGGAGAATAAAAAGGACTGAGGTATTATTTCATCTTGAAAATGTGCGGAGAGAGAGATTCCTCCGAAGGAGTCCCTCTGGGAGAACTTCTCGGTACCAGTTTACTTCAATCTAATAATTAATTTTTGATGAAATGAATAGCGGAGAGAGAGAGAGATTCCTCCGAAGGAGTCCCTCTGGGAGAACTTCTCGGTACCAGTTTACTTCAATCTAATAACTAATTTTTGATGAAATGAATAGCGGAGAGAGAGATTCCTCTGAAGGAGTCCCTCTGGGAGAACTTCTCGGTACCAGTTTACTTCAATCTAATAATTAATTTTTGATGAAATGAATAGCGGAGAGAGAGAGATTCCTCCGAAGGAGTCCCTCTGGGAGAACTTCTCGGTACCAGTTTACTTCAATCTAATAAATAATTTTTGATGAAATGAATAGC
>WBZY01000099.1_pt1 | contig 91473 bp, 64 predicted proteins | sample 5204191 | NCBI WGS metagenome assembly WBZY01 (sample SAMN12344363, study PRJNA552823) | activated sludge metagenome | biome: Activated sludge suspended growth; feature: Anammox Sidestream; material: Wastewater; isolation source: activated sludge from anammox sidestream of wastewater treatment... | reverse complement strand
GTCGGTCAGCAGCAGCGGATCGTCGGCGAGCAGCCCCAGCGTCACGCCCATGTATTCCGCATGGTCCGCCACGACCAGGAAATCCAACGGGCGGCGCAGCCTCACGCGCATGCCGTTGTCTGCCGTGACCGGCTCACCGCGTGCGAAGCGGAACGCGTCGTCGGGCCGCATGCGCATGGTCGCCGCGAGATTCGCATCGGCGGACATATTGGTGTGCAGGTGCGTGTCTCCCCACAACAGCAGCCGGGGTTGATCGAGATCCGCGTTCGGCGAATACGATCCGGTCGCGATGGCGCAATCCGCGCCCGCCAGCGACACTGCCAGACCCAGACAGGCGATTCGGGTTCGCATCACGGGTTTCCCCTCCAATTGCCGGATTGCCGTCGATCACGTTGCAGCCATTCCGAAGCAGAATTTTATTCATCAACTGCTTTAACCGGGTGCTTGTTGAAAAATTTATAGCATGAAGCTATCGTGCCCGGCAACTGGCCAGGAAATGAAAGCGGAGGACGCCCCATGCCTGCACTGCACGAGGTCGCTGCAAGACTGCCTGCCATGCTGGCTGCAATCGTGCTGGCCGCCGGTGGTGCGGCAGCGACCGGTGCGGCGCCCGAGCCACCGGCGATCGAACGCCGCGTGCCGGCACCGGAATCACCGAACATCGTGATCGTGCTGCTCGACGACGTCGGCTTCGGTGCCGCCGGCACCTTCGGCGGCCCCGCCGCAACGCCGGCGCTGGACCTGCTGGCGGCCGACGGCCTGCGTTACAACCGGTTCCACACCACGGCGATCTGCTCGCCGACCCGCGCCGCGCTGCTCACCGGACGCAATGCGCACGCGGCCGGAGTGGGTTCGGTGATGAACACCGCGACGACGTATCCCGGATACAGCGGCATCCTGCGCCAGGACACCGCGACCATCGCGCGCATCCTCGGCGACCACGGCTACGCGACCTCGGCCTGGGGGAAGTGGCATCTGGTCCCCGACTGGGAAGCGTCGCAGAGCGGTCCGTTCCGGCGCTGGCCGACCGGCGTGGGCTTCGATCACTTCTACGGTTTTCTGGGCGGCGAGACCGACCAGTACGAACCGACGCTCTACGAGGGCACCACGCCGGTGGTGCAGGAGCGCGCGCCGGGCTATCACCTGACCGAGGACCTCGCGGAGCAGGCGATACGCTGGATGCAGCGCCAGCACGCCTTCGACCCCGAGCGCCCGTTCCTCGTCTATTTCGCGCCGGGTGCCACCCACGCACCGCTGCAACCGCCGGCGGCCTGGGTCGAACGCTACCGCGGCAGCTTCGATCAGGGCTGGGACCGTCTGCGCGAGCAGATATTCGTGCGCCAGAAGTCGATCGGCGTGATTCCTCCCGATACGCTGCTGACACCACGTCCGGCCGCACTGCCGGCCTGGGATTCGTTGACACCCGAACAGCAGCGGGTATCCGCGCGCCTGATGGAGCTGTATGCGGCCTTCCTGGCGCACACCGACGCCCAGATCGGCCGCCTCCGCGATGAACTGATCAGGATGGGCGAATACGACAACACCCTGTTCGTCTACATCGTCGGGGACAACGGCGCCAGTGCCGAAGGCGGGCTGGAGGGCAGCACCAATTACATGGGCGAACTGCAGGGGCTGAAATCCGGGTTGCAGCGCTTCGCGGACGATCCGCAGCGCTTGCGCGGCGAGAACAGCTACGCGCACTACAACGCCGCGTGGGCGTGGAGCATGAACACCCCGTTCCAGTGGACCAAGCAGGTGGCGTCGCATCTGGGCGGCACGCGCAACCCGATGGTGATCGCCTGGCCGCAGCGGATCCACGATCGCGGCGGGCTTCGCTCGCAGTTCGGGCATGTGAACGACATCGTCCCCACGATCCTCGAGATCACGGGCATCGGTCTGCCGCCCTCGGTAGACGGTGTCACGCAGCGACCGCTCGACGGCAGCAGCCTCGCCTACACCTTCGACGACGCCGGTGTGCCCGAACGCCGCCGCACCCAGTACTTCGAGATTTTCGGCAACCGCGCGATCTACCACGACGGCTGGATGGCCTCGGCGTACCGCGGCCGCACGCCCTGGGCGACGATCGCGCTGCCGCGCGACACCGATTTCGCAGCCGATCGCTGGGAACTGTACGACCTGCGCAGCGACTTCAGCCAGGGCAACGACCTGGCCGCCCGCGAGCCACGGATGCTGCGTCGCCTGCAGGCGCTGTTCGATCGCGAGGCAGAACGCAACGACGTGCTCCTGCACAATCCCGACGCCGCCAGCAACCGCTTCCCGAATCTCGCCGGCAACCGCACGCGCTTCTCGTACCGCGAAGGCGCCATCGGCCTGGCCGAGAGGGAAGCGCCGAACCTGCGCACGCGTTCGCACCTGATCGAGGCGCACATCGAGGTGCCTGCCGAAGGCGCGCGCGGAGTGCTGGTGACGATGGGTGGACGCAGCGCCGGCTGGTCGCTGTATCTCGACCCGCAAGGGGTGCCGTACTACCAGCTGCGCGTGTTCGACAGCGAGCAGGTCACGTTGCGCGCCGCCACGCCGCTGCCGCCGGGCAATCACGTGGTGCGCCTGCGCTTCGACGCCGAAGGCGGCAATCCGCTGCCCGGAGGGAGCCTGCGACTGATGGTCGACGATACGACCGTCGACACGGTCCGCATCAGGGGCAGCGCCGCGATGTACTCGATCGACGAGACCTTCGACATCGGTCTGGATACCGGTTCGTCACCGGCGGACTACCGGCCACCGTTCGCGTTCAGCGGGAAGATCGACCGCATCGACGTCGAATTGCTCTAGAATTCCGCTGCCACAATCAGGGGGTCCCTCACTTGCCGCCCCGTCAACGCACCAATCCATCGGCGCAAACGCGCAAACGCATCCTCGACACCGCCGAGAAGCTGTTCGGCGAACGCGGCGTGGCCGCGGTCTCGCTGCGCGACATCAATCGTGCGGCGGGAATCAGCCAGGGCGTGCTGCATTACCACTTCGGCGGACGCGAGGCACTGATCGAGGCGATCCTGCTGCGCACCCTGCCCACCGTCAACGCCGAGCGCCGACAGATCTACGACGACGTGATGGCGTCCGGCCGCGCGCCGGACGAACGCGACGCAGCCGCGATCCTCTGCCTGCCGCTCGCGCGCCTGTCGCTGGGCAAAGCGGCGGCCGGACGCCGCTTCCTGCGCTGCCTGGCGCGGCTGTCGCAGGAGCAGAACCCGGTCTGGGCCCGCGTCACCCGCGAGCAGATGCGCGACATTGCACTGGTCGAACTGCTGCAGACGTACATCCCGGGCTGCGACCGCGACCGCGGCCGTGTCGAATGGACGATCGAAATGGCGATGAACGTGATCCATTCCACGCTGAACGGGATCGGACGCCCCCCGCTCGGCTGGCAGAGCGGGCTCGCCGCGAACCCGATGTCGGCACAGCAACAGATCGACGCATTGATGGATTTCGTATGCGCCGGGTTCCGCGGCGTACTCGTGACGGCTGTCGCCGACCGTTGACGCGGGTCAGCGTCCTGGCGCGGCCCGATACCAGATCGGCGACGACCACGCACGTTCCTGGATCGTCGCCGGCGTGCCCTGCGGTCGCGGCAGTCCATGGCGTGCGGCGAGCAGCGTGGTCCAGCGTGGCGTCTCGATCTCGAGCACGCGCAGGTAATAGACCGCCGACTGCGCCGGGTCGAAGCCGGGGTCGCGCCAGTACGCCGTGAACCCGGCCGCGCCCACCGTGTCGGCCCAGGTGCCCGCCTCGAGATCCACCGTCGACGGTAGCGGCGGCGCCTTGCCCGTGCGCGGATCCACGACGCGGCCATCGGACAGCGCCACGTCGAAGATCTGCTCGCGCGGGGTCTCTCCGTCCAGCCAGACCTTCACGATCTGCGCGCGATCCAGATTCGCGCCGTCGGGTGCCTTCAGCGCCCATACCAGGAACACCGGTGCGCTCCCCCCCGCCGCGGCCGGCAGTTCCGAGCCCATCGGCACGCCGCCGGCGTAGGCACGCTCGAGCCACTGGTGGTCCTCGAGCAGTCCCGGCACATAGTTCCAGCCGGCGAACAGCCGCAGCTGGATCCGGGTTCCCGACGTGCCGAACGTTTCGCGGCGCTGCAGTGCGGCGAAGATCGATTCACGCGTGTTCGCCTCGGCCCAGACGCCGGTCAATCCGCCCGACCCCATGAGTTTGGGATCGGGGACCGTGGGGTTGGGTTCGGCGAGGTAGCGGCTCGCCTCCTCGGGCCCCGGCTGCGCGCCGCGCGGATCGAAACCGTCGGCCAGCACGAACGCATTTTCGGCGCTGGTGGCCAGCCCGTTGTGGAAATCCGTCGCCGCTACGATGCCGAAACGGAACGGGTTCTCGCCAGTGCGCTGCTCGATCAGCAGTCCCCGCCCGAGCGCTTCGCGCGCGTAACTTCCGGGCGGCTTGCCGGGCAGGTCCAGCCGCGGGACCAGACGGTCCAGGATCTCGAAGCCCGCGAATTCGTCGTTCGGCGACAGCATCGGATGCGTCTCCGACTGACCCTTGCCCTGGTAGATCTCCACCAGCGGCTCGTTCAACGCGCGGCGTCGCGCGTAGGCCGCGTCGATGGGGCGGCCGTCGGAGTCGTTCCAGTCGAACATCCGGCCTTCGCTGGCATTGCCGTTGTGCGGTATCGCGAGCACCGCGAAGCCGCGCGCACGCGCGTCCTCGAGGTAACGCCAGAGGTCCTCGGGGCGCCGCGAGTCGGTGGCCGTGAACGGTTGCGGTGCCGCATCGCCGGCGAAGATCACGTTGCGATGCAGGTTGTAGCGATCGTCCGGGTGCGCGGTCCACTCGTAACCGATGAAGGTCGTGAATTCGCCCGGGCGGTAGTTGGAATTCGCGGCCTCGATCGTCCGGCGCCACGAGGACTGCATCGCGGCCTCGGCGCCCAGCGCCCGCATCTCCACCGGATCGGCCAGCTTCTTCAGTGTCTGGCGCGTCAGCACGCCCGGTTCCAGCGTTTCCTTGAGCCGGCGGTACTCGCGCGCGAAATCCGAGCGCGACAGTTCGGTCTGCGGGTCCTCTATGGTGTTCAGGAAGCCCATGTACTCGGCGTGGTCGGTCACCGCCATGAAGTCGAGCGGCGCATGGCGGCGCGCCGGCTTGCCGAGATAATCGACGGCCTCGCCGCGCGCGAAGCGGTACGCGGCATCTGGATCGATGCGCGACGGGCTGAAACCGAACGCGTCGAAGGACCACGAGGTGTGCAGGTGCAGCTCGCCGAACAGCGCGCGGCGCGGCGCAGGTGCCGGCTCGCCCGCTTCCGCGGCCTGCATGGCAGCAGCCACGGCGGCTTCGTCGGTTCCCGCGTGCACGGTGGCTACCGATGGCAGCAGCGTGACCCCGGTCCAGAGCACCGCTCCCAGCACGGCTTCGATACGGAATTTCATCCACGACATGGCGATTCCCTCCCCGATCCATCGCGCACGCTCAGCGCGCGAGCTCCACATCGACGCGCCGCAGCGCGCCGTTGAAATGCCCGCCATCGGCGTACTCGTCGCTGACCGGCGTATCGGCGTCGAAGCCGATGTCGAAGGTGTCGGTCATCTCCGGCAGTTTGGATATCGTGCGCGCGATGCGCCCGCGACCGATCTCGCGACCGTCGACCCGGATCTGCATCTCGCCGCCGGCATTGATGCCGCCGTCGGAGACGAAGCGGTACTCCAGCACCGTCTTGCCGGCGGGCAAAGGCGCGTTGGCGGCCACGCGTGACCGATCACCCCCGAGTTGCGATGCGACCATCAGCGCCACCGGCACGCCGTCGCGAACGAAGAAGCTCCAGCCGCCAAACCGGCTCCCCAGCGCGGCGATCACGCCCTCGGCGCGCGCGGAGGTTTCCAGTTCGGCGCGGATGGTGAACGAGCGGTTCAGGATCGGCACCGCACTGACGGACGGCACGCTCACGCCAGCGCCCCAGTACGTGTAGCTGTCGGCGCGTCGATGCTGGCTCGCCGCGGCCAGGAAGCGCTCCATGCTCATGCGATTGTCCAGCGGCAGCACCTGGTTGCGGCGGGCCTCATCCATGAACAGCTGTTGCAACGCGGCGAGCTGATCGGGCCGGGCCGAGGCCAGGTCACGTGCCTGCGCGAAGTCGTTGCGCAGGTCATAGAGTTCCCAGGCATAGTGCTGTGGCAGCACCTGCGTGCGCGTCTCGCTCCACGGCGCCGAGGGCGGCGTGGTGCTCGCCATCCAGCCATCGTGGTAGATGGCGCGATTGCCCATCATCTCGAAGTACTGCGTGCGATGCCGTTCGGGCGCCTCGGGCGCATCGAAGGTGTACGCGAGGCTGACGCCGTCGATCGGCTGCTGCACGACGCCGTTGACGCTGGCAGGCGCGGGGATCCCTGCCACCTCGAGGAGCGTCGGCACGATATCGGTCAGGTGCGAGAACTGCGTGCGCAGGCCACGGGCGGCGATGCGCTTCGGCCACGACACGACCATGCCGTTGCGCGTGCCTCCGAGGTGCGAGGCGAACTGCTTGGCCATGCTGAACGGCGCATTGGTCGCCCAGGTCCAGCCGTAGCCCCAGTTCGGCGTGGCATCGGGGCCTCCGATGCGTTCGAGGTTCTCCAGCAGGTGCCGCTCGGTTTCCCGGGTACCGTTGGCGAAGTTCGACATCGGGTTCATGCTGCCGTGCCGACCGCCCTCGGCCGCGGCCCCGTTGTCGCCCTCGATGAAGATCACCAGCGTGTTCTCGCGCAGGCCCATGCGCTCGAGTTCGTCGATCAGCCGCCCGAACTGCGCATCCTGGTAGGCCAGCATCGCCGCGTAGACCTCCATGAAGCGCGCGTTGATGCGTCGCTGTTCCGGCGTGAGATCGTCCCACGCGGGGATCTGCGCGGGGCGCGGCGTGCCGACGGTGTCAGGCGGAATGACGCCGAGTTCCTTCTGGCGCGCGATGGTGTCGGCACGCATGCGGTCGTAGCCGGTGTCGAAACGGCCGCGGAACTTCGCGATCCAGTCGGCGGGCGCCTGCAGCGGCGCGTGCGCGGTGCCGGTGGCGTAGTACATGAAAAACGGCTTGCCCGGTGCCGCCGCCTGCTGCTGGTGCAGCCAGTCGATCGCCTCGTCGGCCAGCGCCTTGTCGAGCACGCCGTCCTGCAGCGTCGGGATCGGCGTCGTGCCACGGTAGAGCGCCGGCGTGAACTGGTTGGTCTCGGCCGCCATGAAACCGTAGAAGTGCTCGAACCCGAGTCCGGTCGGCCACAGATCGAAGGGGCCGGCCGCCGACACATGCGACTCCGGCGCGTTGTGGTGCTTGCCGAACATCGCGGTGTTGTAGCCGTTCTGGCGCAGGATCTCGGCGATCGTCGCGGCGCTCTTCGGCATCACGTTGTGGTAGCCCGGAAAACCCGTCGACAGGTTCGCCACGATGCCGTTGCCGACCGCATGGTGGTTGCGTCCGGTGAGCAGCGCGGCGCGCGTCGGCGAGCACATCGCGGTGGTGTGGAAGCGGTTGTAGCGCAGCCCTTCGTTGGCCAGCGCATCGAGCCGCGGCGTGGGAATCGGGCCGCCGAAGGTGCTGGCCGCGCCGAATCCGACATCGTCGGTGAGCACCAGCAACACGTTCGGCGCCCCGGCCGGTGCCGTGACCGGTGCCGGGAAGGCCGGCGTCGAGTCCGCGTAGCTGGTGCCGATGCTGCCCGCGAACGGCTGCGCGGGCCGCGGCAGTACGGTGTCCGCGGCCGCCGCGGCCGCCGCCAGCCAGGATGCCAGCAGGGCACCCGCCAGACGCCACGCTTTCCGGCCGCCCCGATTCCATGTTCGCACCGTAGTCATCGCCGTCCTCCATCGCACTCACTGCCCGTGTGAGGCGATCCTATCGACAAGCGATTATTTCATCAAGTGCTCAACTCAACGGCCAGCGGAAGCGTGCGGCGTTGCGCGTGGATGGGGCCGTTCGGGGACGCCGGCGGCTCAGGCTCCCGGCAGGCTCTCGGTGCGCGTTCCGGCGTGCCAGCCGCCGTCGACCAGATACTCCGAGCCGCTGCAGTAGCTCGCCTCGTCGGAGGCGAGGAACAACACCATCGCCGCGACTTCCTCCGGCAGACCCACGCGCGGCAGCGCCTGGTTGCGGTAGAACGGGTCGACGTATTCGCGCGCCGCGCCGCTGGGGTTGCCCATCACGGTGTCGATACCGCCCGGGTGCACCGAGTTGACGCGGATGTCGTGCTTGCCGAGTTCGATCGCGGCGGCCTTGGTCATACCGCGCACGGCCCACTTCGAGGCGCTGTAGGCGATGAGTCCGTTCTTGGACTGGAAGCCGTCGACCGAGGAGATGTTCACGATCGATCCCTTGCCGGCGCGCTTCATCGGCGCGACCACCGCGCGCATGCCGAGGAAGGTGCCGACCTGGTTGATCGCGATCACGCCCATGTAGTGATCGAGCGTCATTTCCTCGAGCGAGGCAGCGCGCAGCACGGCGGCGTTGTTGACCAGCACGCCGAGCGGGCCGAGCTTCTCCGCGGCGGCGACCGCCTCGGCCCACTGTGCCTCCTGGCTCACGTCCAGGCGCTGGAACCGCGCCGCATCGCCCAGTTCGGCGGCGAGCGCGCGGCCTTCCTCCTCGAGCACGTCGGCGATCAGCACACGCGCGCCCTCGCGCACGAACAGCCTCGCCTCGGCCGCGCCCATGCCGCGCGCAGCCCCGGTGATCAACGCCACTTTGCCGTCGAGCCGTCCCATCGCCATTCGCCTCCTGTCGCGGACCGTCAGATCAGGCCGAGCGCGACCATCGCGCTGGCCACCTTGATGAAGCCGGCGATGTTGGCGCCGTTCACGTAGTTGCCGGGCGTGCCGTACTCCTCGGCCGTCTGGTAGCAGAGGTCATGGATGTTGCGCATGATCTCGTGCAGGCGCTTTTCGGTGTGCTCGAAGCTCCACGAATCGCGGCTCGCGTTCTGCTGCATCTCCAGCGCGCTGGTCGCCACCCCGCCGGCGTTGGCCGCCTTGCCGGGGCCGTAGGCGATCTTCGCGTCCAGGAACACGCGAATGCCGTCGGGAGTGGTCGGCATGTTGGCGCCCTCGCCCACCGCGATGCAGCCGTTCTTGACCAGCGTGCGCGCGTCACGGCCGTTGATCTCGTTCTGCGTCGCCGAGGGCATCGCGACGTGGCAGGGGATGTCCCAGATGTTGCCGCCGACGATATAGCGCGACTTGCGGTCACGCTCGGCGTACGTGCTGATGCGCCCGCGCTCGACCTCCTTGATCCGTTGCACCAGCGCCAGGTCGATGCCGTGCTCGGCGTAGATCACGCCGTTCGAATCCGAGCAGGCGACCACCTTGCCGCCCATCTCGTGGATTTTCTCGATGGTGTAGATCGCCACGTTGCCGGAACCGGACACGACGCAGGTCTTGCCGTCGAAGGAATCGCCACGCGCGCGCAGCATCTCGGCGACGAAGAAGCTCGCACCGTAACCGGTGGCCTCGGTGCGCACCAGCGAGCCGCCCCAGGTGAGGCCCTTGCCGGTCAGCACGCCCGACTCGTAGCGGTTCGTGATCCGCTTGTACTGGCCGAACATGTAGCCGAGTTCACGGCCGCCGACGCCGATGTCGCCCGCCGGCACGTCGGTGTACTCGCCGAGGTGGCGGTACAACTCGGTCATGAAGCTCTGGCAGAAGCGCATGATCTCGCCGTCGGACTTGCCCTTCGGATCGAAGTCCGAGCCGCCCTTGCCGCCGCCGATCGGCAGCCCGGTCAGGCTGTTCTTGAAGATCTGCTCGAAGCCGAGGAACTTGATGATCCCGAGGTAGACCGACGGGTGGAAACGCAGGCCGCCCTTGTAGGGGCCGAGCGCGCTGTTGAACTCCACGCGGAAACCGCGGTTGATCTGCACCTCGCCCTTGTCGTCCTGCCAGGGCACGCGGAAGATGATCTGCCGCTCGGGCTCGCAGATGCGCTCGATGACCTTCTGGTCGACGAACTCGGGGTGCTTGACCATCACCGGCCCCAGGCATTCGAGTACTTCGCGCACCGCCTGGTGGAATTCCAGCTCGCCGGGGTTGCGGCGCAGCACTTCCTGGAAGATGGGTTCGAGTTTCTCGTCGAGGGGGGCAGCGGACATCGTCTGGGTTCTCCTGTCGGGAACGTGCGTGACGCACTGTTGTGATGGAAAAACGGAGCCGGCATCCTAACCGCATCGCGCTCGGCACGCCAGCAAGGTATGATCACGCGAATTTACTTACGGCAAAGGAGGGATTCCATGTTCCAGGTCGATCTCAGGGGCAAGGTGGCGGTGGTCACCGGCGGCAGCCGCGGCTTGGGCCGCGCAATGGTGCTCGGCCTCGCGCGCGCCGGCGCCGACGTGGTCATCGCGAGCCGCAAGCTCGACACCTGCGAGGAGGTGGCAACCGAAGTGCGCGCCCTCGGACGCCGCGCGCTGGCAGTTGCCGCGCACGCCGGCAACCTCGAGAGCCTCGACGCGCTGATCGACAGCACCTACGCCGAGTTCGGCCGCCTCGACGTGCTGGTCAACAATGCGGCCACCAACCCGGTCACGGCCGGCCTGTCGGACCTGACACCGGAGCTGTTCCAGAAGGTCTTCGAAGTCAACACCAAGGGACCGTGGTACCTGGCGTCACGTGCCGCGCCACGCATGGCGAAGCACGGCGGCGGTTCGATCATCAACGTGATCTCGGTGGCCGCATTCAAGCCGCCGGCCTATCAGGGCTTCTACGCCGCCACCAAGGCCGCGCTCAACGCACTCACCAGGGTGATGGCGGCCGAGTGGGCGCCGCTCGGCATTCGCGTCAACGCACTTGCCCCGGGGAGTTTCCATTCGGACATGTTCGACAACTCGGCCAAAGTGCTGCCGGGATTCATCGAAGGTTCGATCGCCAAGACGGTGCAGAAGCGCATCGCCGAGACCGACGAGATCATCGGTTCGGTGATCTATCTGGCCAGCGACATGTCGAGCTACACCACCGGCTCGGCGCTGGTCACCGACGGCGGCTACCTGCTCCTCTGAGGCAATCGACGCCATGAGCGCCAGACTGCACGGCAAGGTTGCGTTCGTCACCGGGATCGGAACTGCCGGTCCCGGCTGGGGAACCGGCAAGGCCATCGCCGCGACGTTCGCGCGCGAAGGCGCCCGCGTGTTCGGCATGAACCGCGGCCGCGAATCAGCCGCCGAAACACTCGCCTTGATCGAACGCGACGGCGGCAGAGGCGAGCTGTTCGTCGGCGACGTGACCAGCGGCGTCGACGTCGAGCGTGCCGTGCAGGCCTGCCTCGCGACGTTCGGACGCATCGACATCCTGGTCAACAACGTCGGTTGCGGCGGCTACGGCGGCGTGGTCGAACAGTCCGAAGAGGACTGGGACCGCGTCTTCGCGACCAATCTCAAGAGCGCCTACCACACCTGCAGGCAGTGCCTGCCGGTGATGCTGGCCAACGGCGGCGGCACGATCGTGAACATCTCGTCGCTGGTCGCGCTGCGCTGGACCGGGCACCCGCTCGCCGCCTACGCGAGCTCCAAGGCCGCGCTGCACCAGCTGACGCGCCAGATCGCGATGCAGTACGCACGGCAGAACATCCGCGCCAACACCGTGGTCCCCGGCATGCTGGAGACGCCGATGGTCGTCGAACCGATCCGCCGCCAGTACGGCGACACGTACGAGCAGGTGCTCGAGCAGCGCCACCGCCTCTGCCCCGGCGGACGCATGGGCGATGCGCACGACGTCGCCTGGGCGGCGCTCTACCTCGCCAGCGACGAGGCGAAGTTCGTCAACGGCATCGAACTGCTGGTCGACGGCGGCATGAGCTGCCAGGTAGGCGCGTAGGTTCGGCCTGTGGCCCAACAAACGTCCGGGCACAGCCCGGATCTACGTGTCGCAACGGTGCAACACCGGCACCGCATGGCGCCGATGCCGGGCAACGCCTAAGATTAGGCGTCGGCGGGCACCGGCCGGCAGTCGTGCAGAGCGGTGCACCGCACAACAACCAGAACAACCAGGAGCACCACCCCATGCGCTTGCGCCCCACCGCCATCGCCATCGCGCTCGCCGTCGCCCAACCGCTGAACGCCCAGGTGATCGAGGAGATCATCGTGACCGCGCAGAAGCGCGCGGAGAACGTGATGGACGTGCCGATCGCGATCAGCGCGTACTCGGGCGACGCGCTCGAGCAACTCGGCTCGCGCAACCTCACCGACATCGGGCGCTTCACGGCCGGTGTGGACATGAACAACGACAAGGCGCTGCAGCCCACCTACGGCATCCGCGGCGTCGAGACCAGCGACTGGACGATCGGTTCCGACCCCGCGGTGGCGGTGTACGTCGACGGCGTCTACGCAGCGCGCGGCGCCGGCGCCGAGGCCGCGTTCGTCGACGTCGAACGCATCGAGGTGCTGAAGGGGCCGCAGGGCACGCTGTTCGGCCGCAACGCCACCGGCGGCGCGATCCATATCGTCACCACGCGGCCCGCGTTCGAGGCCAGCGGCCGCATCAAGCTCGTCGCCGGCAACTACGACCGTCGCGAGGCGGAGATGGTCTACAACACGGCGCTGTCCGACACGCTGGCGCTGCGCGCGACCGCCAGCATGCGCAACCGCGACGGCTACCTCGACCAGGTCGCGGGTCCGGCGCTGAACGAGATCGACACGCTCAACGCGCGCGTCTCGCTGCTGTGGGCGCCCAGCGAGGCCACCGATGCGGTGTTGCGGGTGGCCTGGGAGGACATGGATCAGGAATCCGGCGTGCTGCACACGCTGAACGTGGCCTCGTGGGAGGCGGCGAATCCGGGGCTGCGCCACGACCCCTTCGGCAAGGGCGCCTACGACGCGCCCGACCAGCGCGAGTCGCGCGAGAGCCTGTCGTTCAGCCTCGAGGTGAACCACGAATTCGACAGCATGACGCTGACCTCGATCACCGGCTGGCGGGACTTCGAGACCCAGCTGCTCGAGGACCTCGACGCGTCGAACAACCCCGAGTTCTATTTCGCCTCGGCAAACCCGGAGGAAAGCACGTTCTTCTCGCAGGAGCTGCGCCTGACCGGCGCCAGCGATCGCTGGAAGTGGACGCTGGGCGCGGTGTACACGCAGGAGGACATCGAGCACGTCACCGACGCGCAGTTCCTGATGACGACCTTCGAGAGCTTCGCGCTGAAGGAATTTCCGATCGACCCCGAGCTGATCCCGGGCTTTCGCGTCGCGGCGCGCGCCGGCACCAACCCGCTGCTGAACGCGCTGCTGCCGATGTGCGCGGGGCGTGACTGCGACGGCATCGCGGTCTCGTTCTTCCTGTTCAACCTCACCGGCGGTGCGTACCCGCTGTTCACGCTGCTCGATGCGCTGCAGCCGCGCATCCGCGCCGGCTACGCGGCACCGTGGACCGAGACCGTCCACAGCGAGGGCGACTACCGCAGCTGGGCGCTCTACGGCGACACGACCTACGCCCTCACCGACGCGACCAACCTCACGGTCGGGGTACGTTACACGCAGGACGACAAGTCCTTCGACCTGCAAACGCGCTACCAGAGCGAACTGCTGCCCGGCGTGCCGTTCGGGATCGCGTTCTACAACAACGGGCAACCGCTGCTCGACTCGTCCGAGAGCGACGACTGGGGCTCGGTCTCCGGGCGCATCGTGCTCGACCACAGCTTCTTCGACGGCCTGATGGCCTACGCGAGCATTTCCACCGGCTTCAAGTCCGGCGGCTTCAACAGCCTGAACTTCGGCCCCGGCATCGAGACCTCGTACGACGCCGAGGAAGTCGTCAACTACGAGATCGGCCTCAAGGGCAGCGCGCTCGACGACCGCCTGCGCTACACCGGCGCGGCGTTCTTCTACGAGTACGAGAATCTGCAGACGCTGGAACTGATCGGCCAGCCGATCCCGAGCTACAACCTGCGCAACGCCGACGCCGAGGGCAAGGGTTTCGAGGCCGAGCTCGCGTGGGCGGCCACCGATCGACTGCTGTTCGCGGCGAACTACGCATACCTCGAAACCGAATTCACCAAGTACAACATCATCCCGGCCGCCGGCGAGACCGCGGCCGACGACCTGACCGGCGAGCCGCGCGCCGAATCACCCGAGCACAAGTACAACCTCAGCGCGCAGTACACGCACCCGATCGAGGGCGCCGGGGACCTCAGCGCGCGCATCGACTACACGTGGCAGGACGAGCGCGTCGATCCCACGCGCGGACCGGTGAAGGATTACGGCGAAACCAACGCGCGGCTGAGCTTCCTGCACGCCGGCGGCGACTGGGAAGTGGCGCTGTGGGCGCTGAACCTCACCGACGAGGAAGTCATCACCGCCTACGGCAGCGGGCTCGCGGTGGGTTCGGCCGCCGGCTGGCGGCTGATCCCGCGCATGTACGGCGTGGACTTCAACTGGAACTTCTGAACGCGCGGCCCGCTCAGGGCCGCGCTTCGAGCACCATGTTGGTCGCCGTCTCCGCGACGCGGCGCACGCCGGTGAATCCCGCCTCGCGCAGCACGGCGCTCAGGCGCTTCTCGCCGGCCTGCGCGCCCAGCGCCAGCCCCACCTCCTGTGCGCGCGAGGTCGGCGTGCACACCAGCGTGGACGCCGAATAGAACAACTGCCCGAGCACGTGCAGGTTGTCCGCGAGCCGGTCGCCGGCAAGCGGCTCGACCAGCATGAAGATGCCGTCGGGCGCCAGGCAGTCGCGCACGCGGCGCGCCACGCCCACCGGATCACCCATGTCGTGCAGCGAATCGAACATGCACACCAGGTCGAAGCCTGCGGGGCCGATCTGCTTCGCCGACGCAACCACGAACTCGGTGTTGCCGCCGACGCCCGCCGCGGCAGCCTTGCCGCGCGCGGATTCGATCGAGGGGCCGTGGAAATCGAAACCCACGAAACGCGATGCCGGAAACGCCTGCGCCATCAACACCGTCGAGGAGCCGTGACCGCAGCCCACATCGGCCACGCGCGCACCACGCTGCAGGCGCCCGACCATCCCGTCCAGCGCCGGCAGCCAGGCATCGACCAGGCTCGCGGCGTAGCCGGCGCGGAAGAAGCGATCGGTGCCGCAGAAGCAGCAGGAATGGTGGGCGGACCACGGTCGCCCGGCACCGGAGCGGAATACCTCGACCGCCTGGTCGTGCGTGGCGAACTGCGAGACCACCATCTGGAAGAAGCCCTGCATGCATGCGGGATGGCCTTCGGCCGCGAGCACGATCGCCTGTTCCGGCGTCATCGCGAAGGTCTCGTCCGCCGGCCGGTACTCCACGTAGCCACCGGCTGCCATCGCGCTCAGCCACTCGCGCAGGTAGCGTTCGTCCACACCCGCCGCGGTGGCGAGCTGCGTGACGGTGCACGGCCCGTGGTCGCGCAGCGCACGGAATACTCCCGTCTGGTCCCCCATGTACGACAGCAGCAGCGCGAAGGCGCCGCCGATGTCCCCCATGACCTTGCCGACGAAGCCTTGCAGGCGCTCCATGTCCACTGCCGGTGCCGCTGGGTCCATGGTCGGTTACTCCTTGTCATGAAGAAATGCCGAGTGCGCCACGTTGCCACAGCCGGCACCGTCCATGCAAAGGCCATCGTGTATAGTCCAGACATCGTAGGCCGGCATAGGGATGTATTCACGGCATCCCACGGGTGTGAAATCACCGCCGCACGCTGGCACCGTCGCCTGGTGAACGCTGTTGCGACACCGACCTGTACACGATCCTTGCGGGAGCACGCCCCATGCACGCCATCACTCTCGACTACACGGCCGACGACCTGCCGATGCTGAGTGACCTGTACCTGCCGCCCGGGGCCGCCGGCGGCGGGTGCCCCGCGGTGCTGCTGTTTCCCGAGGCGTGGGGCATCGGCGAGCACGTGCGGATGCGCGCCGAGCGGCTGGCGCACGAGGGATACGTGGCACTCGCCTGCGATCTGCACGGCGAAGGCCGCCGCCACGACTCGCTCGAGCAGGTGATGGAACTGATCGCTCCGCTGCGCGCCGATGTGTCGCGTATCCGTGCGCGCACCGTCGCCGCGCTGCAGGCGCTCAACGCGCGTCCCGAAGTGGACACGCAACGCGTGGCAGCGATCGGCTACTGCTTCGGCGGCACCATGGCACTCGAACTCGCGCGCAGCGGCGCGGCGATCCGCGCCACGATCGGTTTCCACTGCGGACTTGCCACCCCGGTGCCGGACGATGCGGCACGGATCCGGGGCAGCGTGCTGGTGTGCATCGGCGCCGACGATCCCGCGATCCCTGCCAGCGAGCGCGCGGCGTTCGAGGACGAGATGCGCGCCGCATCGGTGGACTGGCAACTGCACCTCTACGGCGGGGTGGTGCACGGCTTCACGAACCGCGCCGCCGCCGCGCTGGGCCGCCCGGACTTCGCGCGCTTCGATGCCGCTGCCGATGCACGCTCATGGCGCGCGATGCGCGAGGCTCTGACTGCGGCCGGCATCACTCCTTAGCAGCCCCCGCCGGCGCTCGACCAGCGAATACACCGCCGGCACCACGACCAGCGTCAGCAGCGTCGAGCTGATCATGCCACCGATCACCGCGACCGCGAGCGGGCCGTTGGTGTCGGAGCCGGCGCCCACGCCGAGCGCCGCCGGCAGCATCGCGAGGACGATCGTGAACGAGGTCATCAGCACCGGCCGCATGCGGATCGGACACGCGGTGGCGAGCGCGTCGTCGACCGCGATTCCCTGCGCCCGCAGCTGGTTGGTGAGGTCGATCAGCAGGATCGAGTTCTTGGCCACCAACCCCACCAGCAGCACCAGACCGATCATCGAGAACAGGTTCACGGTGTGGTCGCTGGCCCACAGCGCGAACACGCCGCCGATGATCGCCAGTGGCTGCGCGAGCATCACGATCAGCGGTTGCACGAAGGAGTTGAACTGGCTGGCGAGCACCATGTAAACGAGCAGGATGGCGGTGACGAAGGTGATCGCCATGTACTTCGCGGTTTTCTGGAACTCCTCGGCACGGCCGGCAAGTTTCACGCGATAGCCCGGCGTCATGCTCTCCGCGGCCACTTCCATCAGCCGCGACGCGGCTTCCGAATCGGTCACGGTCGGCGCGGTGTAGAAGTTCGCGGCGTATTCGAGGTCGTAGCGCGCGATCACCGCCGGGGCGACCGTGTGGCGCAGCGTCGCCACGCTGTCCAGGCGCAGCATCCCGCCGTCCGGCGTGCGCAGCCAGATCCGCGTCAGGTCCCCCGCGTGCGCAAGCTCGCCCTCGGCCGCCTTCAGGCGGATGCGGTAACGTTCACCGTCACCCGGAACGTCGTTGTAGTCCGCGACGTCGCGTCCACCGGCGAGCACGCCGAGCGCCAGCGCCACGTCGCGCGCCGACAACCCCACGGCCGCAAGCTGGTCGCGATCCACCTCGAGCTCCAGCTGCGGCAGGCTGAGTTGCAGATCGAGGTCCAGCTTGCCCAAGGTGCCTTCCTGCAGCAACCGCTCGCGCAACGCATAGGCCTTGCTGGCCACCTCGTCGAGTTGCGGGCCCACCAGAACGAAGTGCAGCGGCTCGCCGCGCATGCCGCCGATGGGCGAGGCCGGCGCCGGAAACGCTTCGACACCGGGCACGGCGGCAAACTCGCGCTCCACGCGCTGGATGATCTGGTGCTGCGAGGCGGCGCGTTCGTGCCACGGCTTCAGGTGCACGATCACGTTCGCCTGGTTCACCTGCCGCGCCTGGTCCTGCCCGACCGTCGAGAAGTACCCGGCGATCTCCGACTGGCGCGCCAGCACCTCCTCGATGCGCGCCAGGCGTTCCGAGGTGTTCTCGATCGAGGAGCCGATCGGCACCTTGACCGTGATCAGGAAGTAGCCGTCGTCCTGGATCGGGAAGAAGCCCTTGCCGATGCTGCCGAACAGCCAGCCGCTCGACAGCACCGCGAGCAGCGTGAGCAGCACCACCGACCAGCGTGCGCGCAACGCGAGCGCGAGCAGCCCCGCATAGCGCGCCTCCAGCGCATCGAGCAGCCCACCGAGCCGCCGCGACAGCGACGTGGCACTCGAGTGCAGGCGCAGATGGCGCGAACACAGCATCGGCGTCAGCGTCAGCGACACCAGCAACGAGACCAGCACGCCCACCGCCACCACCACCGCCATCGAGCGGAACATGCGCGCGACGATGCCCTCCATGAACACCACCGGCGCGAAGATCGACACCAGTGTCAGCGTGGCCGCGACCACCGCCAGCGTGACCTCGCGCGTTCCCTCGACGGTCGCCGTGATGCGATCGGATCCCTGCGTCTCGCCGTGGCGGAAGATGCTCTCGAGCACCACGATCGCGTCGTCGACGACCACGCCGATCAGCAGCAGCAGCCCGAGCAGCGTCATCGTGTTGAACGTGTAGCCGAGGAAATAGATCACCGCGACCGCGCCCAGCAGCGACACCGGGATCGCCGCGGCGATGATCACGGTGGCGCGCAGGTTGCGAAGGAAGAACAGCACCACCAGCGCGGTCAGCAGCGTACCGAGCACGATGTGCTCCTCGAGCGCCGCCGCGATCTGCTCGACCAGCGCGCCCTCGTTGTGCGCGATGCGCAGTTCGAGCCCGGGCGGAAGCGCCGGCACGATCTCGGTCTCCAGCCGCCGCTTCACCTCGTCGACGATCGCCACCGCGTTGGCGCCACGCACGCGCACGATGCCGATGCCGACCGCCGGCTCGCCGTCGAAGCGCGCCAGCACGCGGAAGTCCTCGAGCGCGTCGTCCACGCGCGCCACGTCGCGCAGGCGGATCGGCGCACCCTCGCGGTGCGTGACGATCATTGCCGCCAGCGTGTGCAGGTCGTGGAACTCGAGGTCGGCCTTCAGCAGCTCCTCGCCCCTGCCCCCGACCAGGAAACCGCCGGGCAGGCGCACGTGCTCGCGGGTGAACGCGTTCATGAGATCCTGCACCGTGATGCCGTAGGCGGTCATGCGGTCGAGTTCGAGCTCGACGCGGATCGTGCGCTCGCGCTCGCCGCCGATGCGCACCTCGCCGACGCCGCTGATCGTCTCCAGCCGCTTCTTGATCTTGTTCTCGGCGTAGAGGTTGAGCTGCTGCAGCGTGCGGTCGCCGGTCAGCGCCAGCCACATCACCGGCGCACCTCCGATCTCGATCTTCGCCACCACCGGCGACTCGGCCTCGTCGGGCAGCTTCGTCAGCACCTGGTTGATCTTCGCCTGGATCTCGTTGAACGCGACGTCGATATCCTTCTCCATCGCGAAGCGCGCGCGCACCACCGAGAGCGCGGGCGCCGAGATCGACTCGACGTGCTCGATACCGGAGACGCCGTTGACCGCCTTCTCGATCGTGTTGGTCACGCTGGAATCGACGATGTCCGGGTTCGCGCCGGGCAGGCTGGTGACCACCGAGATCATCGGGAATTCGGCTTCCGGGAAGCGGTCGAGCCCGATGCGATCGAAGCTGATCAGGCCGAACAACACCATCACGGCCGACAGCATGTACGCCAGCACATGCCGGCGCACGGAGAGTTCGGGCAGGTTCACGGCGCGGACTCCGCCAGGCGTACCGGCGCGCCGTCGCTCAGATAAGCCGCCCCCTCGACCGCCACCGTCTCTCCCGCCGCGAGGCCCTCGTGTATCTCGACCAGACCGTCGATGCGCTCGCCGGTCGTGACCACGCGCTGCGCGGCCTTGCCGTCGGCGATCGCATAGACCACCTCGCCCGCCGGGCGGCGCACCACGCTCTGCGCCGGCACGACGACGGCGTCCGTGCGGGTGCGCAGCACGATGCGCGCGCGCACCGTCGCCTCCGGGCGCCAGTCGCCGGCATCGTCGACGTCGACGATCACCCACACCGCGCGGTTCGTTTCCCCCACCGCCGGGCGCAGCTCGGTGACCCGCCCCGCCAGCCGGCGCCCGGGCGTCAGCGGCGAGTCGAGCTCGACCGCGAGTCCGGGCGTGATCTCGCGCGCCAGCGGTTCCGGCACCGGCAGCAGCGCGCGCAGCGCGTCGCTGGTGGCGATCGCGAACAGCGGCGTACCGCGGCGCGCGAAATCACCGGCTGACACCAGCCGCCGCTCGATGCGCCCGGCCAGCGGTGCGCGCACGCTGGTCCGCGCGTGCTGGTCCTCGGCGATACGCGCCCGGGCCACGGTTGCGTCGCGCTGCGCGCGCAGCATCGCGACCTGGGCCCGCGCGTCGTCGAGCTGCTCGCGCGAGATCGAACCCCGGGCGGCGAGTTCCTCGAAGCGCTTCACGCGCCGCTCCTCGTTCGCCAGCAACGCGCCGACGCGCGCGAGCTCGGCGCCGGCGGCCTTCAGTTCGAGGGCATACGGCGTGGCGTCGAGTTCGGCCAGCGTGTCGCCGGCGCGCACCGTGTCGCCCTCGTCGACCGCGAGCCGCAGCACGCGGGCATCGATCTCGGCAGCCACCTGCGGCGCGGCGCGGCTCTCGAGCCGTCCGATCGAGGTCGCCACCACCGGCACGTCTTGCGTCAGCGCACGCGCGGTCCCCACCAGCGTGCCCTGCGGCGGCGGCGGGGCCGGCTCGCGCGAACAGCCCGCCAGCAGCGCGGCAACACACAGCAGCAGCGCGGCGCGCGGCAGCGAAACGAGGCATCGTGATGTAGTCATCTCAGCGATCCTGGCGGGCTACGGCGCGGGTGACCAGCGCGGTTACGTGCCGCGCGATCGCCTCGGGGCGATCGGCGGCGAGAGCGCGTCCGCGCACGTGGCGACGCAGCGGCGCGGACTGGTGATCGAACAGCACCATGCCGATCACCGAATCGGCGAGCAGGTAGGGATCGAGGTCGGTCACCAGCTCGCGGGCCAGCGCGACGATGGCATCGTGCGGCTTGCGGAATACCTGCTCGACCAACAGTGCGATGCGCGCCGCATCGGCATCGAGCAGCTCGCGCTGCACCAGCTTGCGGAACTCCTCGTCGCGCGCCACCAGCGCGGCGAAACGGTGCACGAACAGCGCGAGCCGCTCGAGCGGCGGCAGCTGGCTCTCGAGCATCGCGACGATGCCTTCCTGGTTGCGCGCGAAAGCCTGCTCCATCGCTGCCAGGTAGAGCGCCTGCTTGTCCGGGAAATGGTGATACAACGCAGCCGCGCTGATCCCCACGTCACCGGCGACGTCGCGCATGGACACGCCCGCATAACCGGACTGCGCGAAGCGTGTGATCGCGTGGTCGAGAATCTGCAGACGTGTGGCGGATTCGGGTGTCGCGGAACGCGCCTTCATATTGCCTTACCTAACGTTCGTTAAGCAAAGCGTACGAGGCACCCCGCTGCGGTGTCAATCGGCCGCTGGCCTGCGCCAGCCCCGCGAACCCTCGCTACCCGGCGGCATCCCGCAGCCAGCCGGCGATCTCGGCGCGCGTGGGTATGCGCCCGCTGCTCACGAGCTGGCCGTCGATCACCAGGCCGGGGGTCGCCAGCAGGTCGTACGCCATGATTTCGGACATCGCCGAGACCTTGATCACGTCGGCGGCGATGCCGCTGCTTTCGGCCGCCTCGCGCACCACGGCTTCGAGCTTCCGGCAGTTCGCGCAGCCGGGCCCCAGGACCTTCACCGTCACCATGACACCACCTCCCTCGACCGTTGCGGAAAAGGAACTCGCCTCACGGGGTGCCGCCTGCCCGGACGGCGCGCGCATGCAGACGGCCCACCGTCAGTGCGAGCAGCGCCACGAAGCCGAGCGTACCGCTCACCAGCAGCGCGCGGTTCGCACCGTCGATCCACGCACCGTAGATCAGACCGGCGGCGATGCTGAACACCGCGACCAGACCCACGTAGGCAGCGGTGCGCGCGCGTCCGATCACGGCGGCCACCATCAGCATGCTCTGCAGGCTGAGTTCGGGATCGGCCATCAGGTAGGCGAGCAACGGTCCGCGGTGCATCCCGAGATCGAGGAACAGGTGCGCCACCGCCACCTCGACCAGCGAGGGGAAGTACATGAACACGCCAAAGAAAACGGCAACGCCATTGGCAGGCAGATCGTTCTGTCCCGCCAGCGACTCGATCCATTCGGGACGGATGAGTTGTCGCGCGACCCCGACCAGGAACACTCCGGCGACCAGCAGCGGAAAGATCTGCTTCACGAAACGCCACGATTCCCACAGCCACGCCTGCCACGCCGCCGCCTCCAGACGCCGGCCGTAATGGAGCACGGCGACCAGCGCAAGCACTTCGGCAACGAAGCGCCCCGTGATCGCCACCTCGAGTCCGCCGCCCGGCTGCAGGCGCAGCGTCGCGACCAGCAGCGTCGCGCCCGCGAGTGCGAGGGCGGCCCAGGTCCAGCGGTTGGCGCCCTCGACGATATCGTCCAGGCCACGGCGCGCGACCAGCGCGATCAGCACCAGCAGCGCAATCAGCACCGAACCCTGGAAGCTGACGCCCTCCTCGCCCTGCGCGGCGTCGAACGGCACCCAGCGCAGCAGCACGTCCTGCCACGACTCGGCCCACGCCAACGGCAACTGGACCGAAGCCAGCGTCGCGGTCAGCGGCCAGAGTCGCAAGGTCCCGGCAACGAGCAGCGCCAGCAGTGCCAGCAGCAGGCGCACGGCGACCGGATCGACGCTCGCGTGCGCCGCGAACAGCGCATCGGTCTGGCGGTCGTGGCGCAGGTCGTCACGCCAGAACAGCAATGCCATCAGCAGGCCGATGCCGATTCCGAACAGCAGGCAGAGCAGGAAACGGGCGGCAGCGAATTCTGGCCCCAGCACGCCGCCGGTGTACGCGATCGCCATGATATTGCCTGCGGGCGCGAAGAACAGGAAGGTGATCGCCGGTCCGATGCCGGCGCCCTTGCGGTACACGCCGGCGAACAACGGCACGATGGTGCACGAACACACCGCGAGCAGCGAACCCGCGGCGGCGGCGGCGGGATACGAGACATGACCCGGCGTGCCACGCCCCAGCCAGCGCGTGATGCTCTGCTTGGGGATCAGCGCCGTCATCGCGCCGGCGATGAAGAAGGCGGGCACCAGGCAGAGCAGCACGTGCGCGGCGAGATACGCCGCGAGGTTGCCGAGCCCTCCGTGAAGCAGGTGCAGCAGACGATCCATGAATCCGTTTCTCCTCAGGATGCATCCGCTCGCGGATGCCGCGGCAACGCGGTGGAGACCAGCGCCGCCGCGGCGACGAATGCCGTCGAGATCCACAGGCATGCGACCAGCCCACCAGCCTGGAACACCCAGCCAGAGAGCACGGTGCCGATCAGCCGCCCCAGCGCGTTGGCCATGTAGTAGAAGCCCACGTCCAGCGACACGCCGTCCTCGCGCGCGTAACTGACGATAAGGTAGCTGTGCAGCGCGGAGTTCACCGCGAACAGCGCGCCGAACACGAGCAGACCGAGCGGCAGCGTCGTGCGCGGTGTGAGTTCCGCCCCCAGCGCGAGCGCGATCAGCGCCGGCGCGAAGGCCAGCGCCGCGGCCCAGCCGAAGGCATCGCGCCCGTCGGCGCGTGCGCGCGTGATGTGCGGCGCCAACGCCTGCACCACGCCGTAGCCGATGATCCACAGCGCGAGAAAACCGCCGACTCGCAGCTGATCCCAGCCGAAGACGTCCGCGAGGTATACCGGCAGCGCCACCACGAACCACACGTCGCGCGCGCCGAACAGGAACACCCGTGCCGCCGACAGCACGTTGACCGCACGGCTCTGCGAGAAGATATCGCGAAACTTCGGCCTGTTCCTCGCCTTGCCCAGATCGGTGCGCAAGGTCGCCACGCTGCCGATCCATACCAGCAGCAGCGCCGCGGCCATCGCCGCGACCGCGCCGCGAAAGCCCGCGAACGCCAGCAGCGTGCCGCCGAGGAAGAATCCCGCGCCCTTCAGCGCGTTCTTCGATCCCGTGAGCCGCGCCACCCAGCGGTACAGCGGCCCCTCCGCGCCCGGCGGGAGCAGCAGCTTCACGGCGCTCTTGGCGCTCATCTTGTTGAGGTCCTTGGCGATTCCCGACACCGCCTGCGCCGCCATCACCCAGGCCACGGTCAGCGCGGCGGCCGGCACCAGCAGCATCGCCAGCGCCACGATCTGCAGCCCGAGCCCGATGTGCATGGTGCGGTTCAGACCGAGATGCGCACCCAGCCAGCCACCGAGCAGGTTGGTGACGACGCCGAAGAACTCGTAGAACAGGAACAGCAGCGCGATCTCGAGCGGGCGGTAGCCGAGCGCGTGGAAGTGCAGCACCACCAGCATGCGCAAGGCGCCGTCGGTGAGCGTGAATGCCCAGTAGTTGCCGGTCACCAGAAGGTACTGGCGCAGATCGTGCGTCATTGGCGCCATCGCCGGATCTCAGCCGCCGCCCACGAGGCGCGCCAGTTCCACGGTGCGGTTCACGTAGCCCCACTCGTTGTCGTACCAGGCGTAGATCTTCATACGCAGCCCCATACCGCTACTCCTTGGCGGTGCAACGGTCCAGCTGGCGTCGCGGGCGCTCGCCCATGCGCTTCAGGACCTTCAGGTTGGGCCGCACGAAGGCGGCGTTGGCGCGCGCGGTCTCCTCGAGCACCGCGCGCGCCCAGCCGGGCAACTCCGGCGCGAGCCGGTAGTACACCCACTGCCCCTGGCGCCGGTCCGCGAGCAGTCCGCAGCGGCGCAGTTGTCCGAGGTGGCGCGACACCTTGGGCTGGATCTCGTCGAGCGCGGTGGTCAGCTCGCACACGCACAGCTCGCCCTCGGACAGGATCAGCAGCAGGCATTTCAGCCGCGTTTCGTCGGCCAGGCACTTGAAGAAATCGGGCAATCGCACACGCACCTCGCATGGGCCGACATATACGGGTTCAAGTATATATCGCCTGCCGTATACGAACACCACCACCGTACGAGGCGCGCGGCGGGCCATCCGCTAACCATTTCGGGATAGGCCGCACCTTTGACAGCCGCGGCGGCGCGCACCGAACATGAGCCGCCACACACCCCAACGGAGAGCGAGTCCCCATGACTGCGAGCGGCATCGGCGACGCGGCGGTCGCGACCTTCGCCGAACACGAACGACGGTTGTTCCTGGCGCGCAACCCGCGTTCGACGGCGCTGTCCGGGCGCGCGCGCGGTGCGTTGTTCGGCGGCGTGCCGATGCACTGGATGGCCGACTGGTCCACCCCCTGCCCGCTGTTCGCGGCCAGCGCGGGCGGCGCACACCTCGTCGACGTGGACGGGCACGACTACGTGGACTTCTGCCTCGGCGATACCGCCGCGATGTTCGGCCATTCGCCCGCCCCGATCGCCGGGGCGCTGGCTGCCCAGGGCCGCCGAGGATTATCGACGATGCTGCCCGGCGAGGACGCGGTGGTCGCCGGCGAACTGCTCGGGCAGCGCTTCGGGCTGCCGTACTGGCAGCTCACGGCCACCGCCACGGACGCCAACCGCGCGGTGCTGCGCTGGGCGCGCGCGATCACCGGGCGCGCCACCGTGGTGGTGTTCGACGGCTGCTACCACGGCACGGTCGAGGACACGCTGGTGCGCCTGCACGCCGGGCGCACGGTGCCGCGCCCGGGGCTGATAGGCCAGGTGTTCGACGCCACGCGCAGCACGCGCGTGGTGCCGTTCAACGACCCCGGGGCACTGGAGCAGGCGCTCGCTCCCGGCGACGTGGCCGCGGTGCTGTGCGAGCCGGCGCTGACCAACATCGGCATGGTGCTGCCGCAGCCCGGCTTCCTTGCGGCGCTGCGCGCGGCCACCCGCCGTCACGGCACGCTGCTGATCCTCGACGAAACGCACACCCTGTCCACCGGCCCCGGTGGCTGCACGCGCGCATGGAAGCTCGAGCCGGACCTGCTCACCGTCGGCAAGGCGATCGCCGGCGGCATGCCGGCGGCGGTGTACGGGTGCAGCGCGGAGGCGGCCGCGGCGATGGAACGCGCGCGCGCTGCCGCCGGCGGCGGTGCGCACGGCCACAGCGGCATGGGAACCACGCTGGCGGCCAACGCACTGGCGCTGCGTTGCCTGCGCGTGAACCTCGAACAGGTGATGAGCGATACCGCGTGGGAACACATGCTGGCGCAGGCGGCGCGGCTCGCCGATGGCCTGCGTGCGCTGATCGCGCGTCACGGGCTGGCGTGGTCGGTCACCGCGCTGGGGGCACGCTGCGAGTTCCAGTTCTGCGCCGAGCCGCCGCGCGACGGCGCCGCGGCGCAGGCGGCGTTTTACGACGCGCTGTAGATGGCGCTGCACCTGTACCTGATCAACCGCGGCGTGCTGATCACGCCGTTCCACAACATGACGCTGTGCTCTCCGCACACCACCGGGGCCGACGTCTCGGTCCTGCTCACCACGCTGGACGCGGCGCTCGCCACGCTGCTCGCACTGCCGGGAGCGAGGCAATGACACCGATGGACTTCGCCGATCCCGCCGAGGCCGAACACTTCCTCGCGGCGCACCCGGAGGTGCGCTCGGTCGAGGCATTCCTGATCGACATCAACGGCGTACCGCGCGGCAAGCTGCTGCACCGCGACGAACTGCTCGCGGCGTACCGCAACGGCCGCCCGCTGCCGGCGAGCATCCTCGGGCTCACGATCAACGGCGAGGACGTGCCGGAGACCGGGCTGGTCTGGGACGTGGGCGACGCCGACTGCTGGACCTGGCCGCTGGCCGGCAGCCTGGTGCTGCAACCGTGGCGGGCACGGCCCACCGGGCAGCTGCAGCTCGCGCTGCACCCGCAGCGCGGCCTGCCCGCGGCAGTGGCCTGCCCGCGCCGCGTGCTCGCGCGCACGGTCGAGGCGCTGGCCGCCGAGGGCATGCATCCTGTGCTCGCGGTCGAGCTCGAGTTCTACCTGCTCGACACCGTGCGCGACGCCGCCGGCCGGCCGCAACCGGCGCTGCTCGCCAGCGGAACGCGGCCCGACACGCCGCAGGTCTACGGGGTGCTCGAACTCGAACAGCTGCAACCCTTCTTCGACGATCTCTACGACGCCTGCGAACGCCAGGGCCTGCCGATCCGCACCGCGATCTCGGAGTACGCGCCGGGGCAGCTGGAGATCACGCTGGAACACCGCGGCGAGGCGCTGCGCGCGATCGACGAGGGCGTGCGTTACAAGCGGGCGGTGAAGGGCGTCGCGGCCCGCCACGGCCTGCGGGCCTGCTTCATGGCCAAGCCCTTCGCCGAGCGCGCCGGCAGCGGCCTGCACCTGCACGCCAGCCTGGCCGACGGCGACGGCCACAACCTGTTCGCCAGCGAGGATCCCACCGGCACGCCGCTGATGCGCCACGCGATCGCCGGCATGCTGGAGCGCCTGGGCGAGTCGCTCGCGCTGTTCTGTCCGCACGCGAACTCGTTCCGCCGCTTCCAGGCCAACAGCTACGCGCCGCTCGCCCCGACCTGGGGCGTGAACAACCGCACGGTGTCGCTGCGCGTGCCGGGCGGCCCGGCCGCCACCCGCCACATCGAGCACCGCATCGCCGGCGCCGACGCCAACCCGTACCTGGTCGCCGCGGCAATGCTGGCGGCGATCCGCGAGGGCATCGGCGCGCGCCGCGAGCCGCCGCCACCCGTGACCGGCAACGGCTATGCGCAAGCCGGAGCACGCCTGCCGACCGACTGGCTCGCGGCGCTGCAGGCGCTCGCGGCCTCGTCGTGGGCGCGGGATGCCTTCGGCAAGGAGTTCCTCGAGGTGTTCCTCGCGATCAAGCACGCCGAGCACGCGCAATTCATGGGCGAGGTTGGCGAGCAGGACTGGCGCTGGTACCTGGTCCACGCCTGAGCGAGACAGCCACGACGGGCCGCGCGGGCCGGCGTGTGCGGCCCGTATAATGCGGCCGATGAGCAAGGCACTGCAGATCCTGCGCGACGTGTTCGGCCACGCCGCGTTCCGCCCCCCGCAACAGGACATCGTCGAGACCGTGATCGGCGGTGGCGATGCGCTGGTGCTGATGCCCACCGGCGGCGGCAAGTCGCTGTGCTACCAGATCCCGGCACTCGTGCGTCCGGGCTGCGGCATCGTGGTGTCGCCGCTGATCGCGCTGATGCAGGACCAGGTCGAGGCGCTGCGCCAGCTCGGCGTGCGCGCGAGCTTCCTGAACTCCACGCTGACGACTGTGGCGCAGCGCTCGATCGAAGGCGCGCTGCTCGCCGGCGAGCTGGACCTGCTCTACGTGGCGCCCGAACGGCTGTTCCAGCCGCGCACGCTGGAGCTGCTGGAGCGCGCGGCTATCGCGCTGTTCGCGATCGACGAGGCGCACTGCGTCTCGCAGTGGGGACACGATTTCCGCGCCGATTACCTCGCGCTCGAGCGCCTGCACCGCGAGTTCCCCGGCGTGCCGCGCATCGCGCTCACCGCCACCGCCGACCAGCGCACGCGCGCCGAGATCGTCGAGCGGCTGGACCTCGGCGGGGCACTGCACTTCATCGCGGGCTTCGATCGCCCCAACATCCGCTACCGCATCGGCATCAAGCAGAACCCGCAGGCGCAGCTGCTGCGCTTCCTGCGCGAGGAACATCCGCACGACGCGGGCATCGTCTACTGCCTGTCGCGCGCGAAAACCGAGGAGGTCGCGCGCTGGCTGAACGGGCACGGCTTCGCCGCGCTGCCCTACCACGCGGGCATGGACGCCGCCGCGCGCGCGGCGAACCAGGTGAGGTTCCTGCGCGAGGACGGCGTGATCGTGGTCGCGACGATCGCTTTCGGCATGGGAATCGACAAGCCCGACGTGCGTTTCGTCGCGCACCTGGATCTGCCGAAGACGATCGAGTCCTACTACCAGGAAACCGGGCGCGCGGGCCGTGACGGGCTGCCGGCCGACGCGTGGCTGCTGTACGGACTGCAGGATGTGATCAAGCTGCGCCAGATGCTCGACGCATCGCAGGGCAGCGAGGAGCACCGGCGCGCCGAGCAGCAACGCCTGAACGCGATGCTGGGACTGTGCGAGATCACCAGCTGCCGGCGGCGCGCGCTGCTGGACTACTTCGGTGAGCGCGGCGCCGAACGCTGCGGCAACTGCGACACCTGCCTGGAGCCCGCGCCGACCTGGGACGCCACCGAGGCGGCGCGCATGGCGCTCAGCGCCGTGCTGCGCACCGGCCAGCGCTACGGGGTGAACTACCTGATCGACGTGCTGCGCGGCAGCGGCAACGAACGGATCCGCGGCGCCGGCCACGACCGCCTGCCGACCTTCGGCGTCGGCGCCGCATTCGAGGCCAACACCTGGCGCTCGGTGTTCCGCCAGCTGGTCGCGCGCGGTTACCTGCGCGTCGACATGCACGACTACGGCGCGATCAGGCTGGAGGAGCGCTCACGCGCGCTGTTGCGCGGCGAGGAGCGCATCGAGCTGCGCCGGGAGCAGGCGCGCAAGGCCACCCGGCGAACCAAAGGCACCGCGGCACCCGCGGCCGCGGACTCCGCGCTGTGGGAGGCGCTGCGCGCCTGCCGCAACGCGCTGGCCGCCGAACAGGGCGTGCCGCCGTACGTGATCTTCCACGACAGCACGCTGCGCGAGATGTGCGAACGACTGCCGCGCGACGAGGCGGAATTCGGCCAACTGGGCGGCGTGGGCGAGCGCAAGCGCGAACGCTACGCCACCGCGTTCCTCGCCGTGATCCGGTCGATGACGTCCGTTGATCGACGGGACAGGCTCGCGTAGGTCCGGGCTGTGCCCGGACATTTTCTGGCACGTCGTGCGGCACATTGTTCGGCCGCAGGCCGAACCTACGGGCGTCGTGCGCCATGCCGTGTTCGCGTAGGTCCGGGCTGTGCCCGGACATCTTGTTCGGCCACAGCCGAACCTACGGGACATGTTCGGCCACAGGCCGAACCTGCCAGGTGCACTGCTGGCCGCGGTTCTGTTCCTCCAGCCACGCCTGCAGCGGCGCGAAATACGCCAGCACCGCCTTGCCGTTCATTTCGCGGGTGCCGGTGAAGGCCTCCAGCGCATCGGGCCACGGGCGCGAGCGGCCCATCGCGAGCATCGCGTCGAGCTTCGCGCCGACCTCGCGGTTGCCGTAGAACGAGCAGCGGTGCAGCGGACCCTGCCAGCCCGCGATCTCGCAGGCGCGCTGGTAGAACTGGAACTGCAACATGCGTGCGAGGAAATAGCGCGCGTACGGGGTGTTGCCCGGGATATGGAATTTGGCCCCCGGGTCGAAGTCCTCCTCGCTGCGCGCCACCGGCGGCACCACGCCCATGTACTCGCGGCGCAGATCGTTCCACGCCTTGTTGTAGGCATCGGGCGCGATGCTGCCATCGAACACGCCCCAGCGCCACTTGTCGACCAGCACCGTCCACGCCATTCCCGGCACCTTCTCCAGCGCCTGGCGCAGCAGCAATCCGATGTCGCGCGAGGCGTCGGGCACCTTGCCCGCCTCGAGCAGCCCGATCGACACCAGGTACTCCGGCGTGACCGACAGCGCGATCATGTCGCCGATCGCCTCGTGGAAACCGTCGTTCGCGCTGCCCAGGTACAGGAACGGCTGCCGGTTGTAGGCGCGCTGGTAGAAGTTGTGCCCGAGTTCGTGGTGCACGGTGACGAAGTCGGTGGCGTTGACCAGCGTGCACATCTTGATGCGCAGATCGTCCTTGTTGTCGACGTCCCACGCCGAGGCGTGGCACACCACCTCGCGATCGCGCGGCTTGGTGATCATCGAGCGTTCCCAGAACGTCTGCGGCAGCGGCGCGAAGCCGAGCGACGTGAAGAAGGCCTCCCCGGTCTTGACGATGCGCGTCGCGTCGTAGTCCTTGGCCACCAGCAGATCGTTCAGGTCGTAGCCGATGTCGCCGCTGCCGGCGGGCGCGACCAGGTCGTAGATGGAATCCCATTCCTGCGCCCACATATTGCCGAGCAGATCGGCACGCAGCGGCCCGCTGGCCGGCTGCACCGCGTCACCGTACTTGCGGTTCAGCGCCCGGCGCGTGTAGCAGTGCAGTTGCTCGTACAGCGGCCTGACCTCGCCCCACAGGCGATCGTTGAGCTCGGCGAACTCCTGCGGGCTCATGTCGTAGTTCGAGCGCCACATCGCGCCGAGGTCGGCGAAGCCGAGTTCGCGCGCGCCCTCGTTCGCGATCTCGACCAGGCGACGGTAATCGGCGCGCATCGGCTTGCCGACCGCGTGCCAGGACGTCCACATCTCCTGCAGCAGTTCGGGATCGCGCTCGGTGCCCATCAGCGCCTCGAGCTCGACACCCGGCCGCGCTTCGCCGCGGTACGTGCCCTTGCCGCGTCCGTAGGCGGACTGCAGGCGCGTGGCGATGGTCGCCAGTTCCCCGGCCGCGCCTTCGCGCTGCGGCGCCGGCAGCACGATCGCCTGTTTCAGGATGTCGAGCTTGCGCCGGGTGTCCGACGACAGCCCCGTTACGGCGTCGAAGCGTGCCGCCTCGTTGGCGAACTTCACCTGCAGCGCGGTGCTCTCGGCGGCGGCGCGCGCGTTCAGCCAGTCGGTGTCCTCGGTGATGTAGGTCGAGTTGACCCACGCGACCTTCGCCTCGTAGACGGAGAAATCACCGAGTTCGCGCTCGACCCGCGCGACGAAGGCATCGGCCTGGGCCGCATCGGGCGCCGCGCCGGCGGACGATGCGCCCGCGGGCGCGGCCGTCACGGTCGTCGCCTCGCCGGTGCGCTCGTCCCCGGCACCGCAGGCCGTGAGTGTCGCCGCAATCGCGATGGCGAGGATCCGTTGCTTCATGGTCAGGCCTCCATTCGTGTCATCGGCGGCAAGCGTGTTCGCCGCGCGCGGCAGTGTAAACCGCGCCCGCGCGAGCAGGCATTACCCCGCCAAGGTTAGCTCCCGCGCCCCGACTCGCGCAGTTCGGCGAGCGGACGCGAGCCGCCGGACCTGGGTTGGCGCCCGGCTTCGGGCGCGGTCAGGGGTTCGCACGGGTGCAGTTCCAGCAGCGAGCGGCGCGCCAGCTCCTGGTACTGCCGCACACCGTCGGCTTTCCATTCGAGCTCCACGGCGCTCAGCTCGCGCATCACGCGCGCCGGGATGCCGCCGACCAGCGTGCGCGGCGGCACCTGCGTGCCTTCCTTCACGAAGCTCATGGCGGCCACCAGCGCCTCCTCGCCGATCAGCACGTTGTCCATGATCACCGCACCGATGCCGATCAGCGCGCCGCGCCCGACCTCGCAGCCGTGCAGCACCGCGCCGTGCCCCACGTGGCCGTTCTCCCCGACGCGCGCGATGCGCCCCGGGTAGCTGTGCATCACGCAGTTGTCCTGCAGGTTCGCGCCGGCGCACAGCTCCACGCGGCCGAAATCGCCGCGCATGCTCGCTCCGGGCCCCACGTAGCAGCGCGGCCCGACGAGCGCATCGCCGATCAGCGTCGCCATCGGGTGCACGAAAGCCTCCGGGTGGATCACGGGCCGGTAACCGGCATAGCTGTAACAGGGCATTGGGTTCCTCTCGACGGAATGAGACCGGAAAAGCGTGCACCTTGCCCCAGCAGCCGTGCCGAGGCAATGCCCGGCACACCGGGCGCGCGATTGAATCCGCCGCATCGCCGCCCGTATAGTTCCTGCTCGCAGTAGCCGCCCGGGACCCCGCCATGCTGAAGCTCGCCCACGACCTGGAATTCGCCGATCTGCACCGCCCGGAAGGGCTGCAGCGTGTCGACGCGGCGTTCCTCGCGCACCTTGCCGGCGTCGACGAACCGCTGCACGCGGCACTACTCGCCGCGCGCGCCACCCCCGACGAGCTCGCGCACAAGGCGGAGTCGGAACTGCTGATCGCGCTCGCGCCGCACCTCGAGGATTTCGTCGCGCGGCTGTTCGGCATCGAGGCCGAAGCCTCCGCGCTGGCCGCAGCGCACCACGAGCTCGCGCCGGTGTTCAGCGTGAAGCGGCTGTTCGTACAGCGCCATGCGCTGCTGAAGGTCAAGCCCGCGGAGCTCGAGGGCTTCGATCCGGACGCCGCCGAACGCGAACTGCTCGACGGTCCGTTCGCCGAACTCGAGTTCGCACGCCGCATCACGGCGTGGCAGCAGGACGAGGCCGCCCACGCAGCGCAACTGGCGCTGGCGGCACGCTACGCGGCGTGGGCCGCGACCACCGAGGCGGGGCGGGCGCGCCACCGCGGCGGCGTGCTGTTCAAGACGCCAGCGAAACTCGATTACCAGAACCTGGTGCCGATCGTGACCCGCGAGACGCTGGGCTTCACGCGCCACAGCATCGACCACCTGCGCCGGCGCGAGGGTTTCGCGCTGACCGACCACGGCACCGATCTCTGCGGTGCGCTGGACGAGGCCAACTACTGCATCTGGTGCCACAACCAGGGCAAGGACTCGTGCTCGCGCGGACTGCGCGAGAAGGCGCCCAAGGGCGCGGACCCGGCGAGCGCGCCGTTTCGCAAGTCGCCGCTCGGCGTCACGCTGGCCGGTTGCCCGCTGGAGCAGAAGATCTCCGAATTCCACCTCGTCAAGACGCGCGGTGAGCCGATCGCGGCGCTGGCGATGATCGTGGTCGACAACCCGATGGTCGCCGGCACCGGCCACCGCATCTGCAACGACTGCATGAAGGCGTGCATCTACCAGAAGCAGCAGCCGGTGGACATTCCGCAGGCCGAGACGCGCACGGTCAAGGATGTGCTCGGGCTGCCGTGGGGTTTCGAGATCTATTCGCTGCTGACGCGCTGGAATCCGCTCAACCTGCACCGCCCGCTGCCTTTGCCGGCCAGCGGCCGCAAGGTGCTGGTGGTCGGGCTCGGACCGGCGGGTTTCACGCTGGCGCACCACCTGATGAACGACGGCCATACCGTGGTCGGCATCGACGGACTCAAGATCGAACCCTTGCCGGGCACGCTGTCGGGCGTGGACATCGAGGGTCGGCGCGTGGCGTTCGAGCCGGTGCGCGACGTCGACGCACTGATCGAACCGCTGGATGCGCGCGTGATGGCGGGCTTCGGCGGCGTGGCCGAATACGGCATCACGGTGCGCTGGGACAAGAACTTCCTGAAGCTGCTGCGCCTGCTGGTCGAGCGCAGGACGGAGTTCGCGATGTTCGGCGGCGTGCGCTTCGGCGGCACGCTGACGCCCGAGGACGCGTGGGCCATGGGATTCGACCACATCGCGCTGTGCGTCGGTGCCGGCGGTCCCACCGTGCTCGACATCCCGAACGGGCTTGCGCGCGGCGTGCGCGCGGCCTCGGATTTCCTGATGGCCCTGCAACTGACCGGCGCGGCGAAGGCCGACTCGATCGCCAACATGCAGCTGCGCCTGCCGGTGGTGGTGATCGGTGGTGGCCTCACGGCGATCGATACCGCCACCGAGTCGATGGCCTACTACGCGGTGCAGGTCGAGAAGTTCCTCGCGCGCTACGAGGCGCTCACGGAGGAGATCGACGAAGACACGATCCGCGCCAGCTGGGACGACTACGAGCGCGAGATCGCCGAGGAGTTCCTCGCGCATGCGCGTGCGATCCGCCAGGAGCGCCAGGCCGCCGCCGCAGGCGGCCGGGAGCCGCGCGTGATCGAGATGCTGCGCCACTGGGGCGGCGTGACGATCGCCTACCGCCGGCGGCTGACCGACAGCCCGGCCTACACGCTGAACCACGAGGAAATCGAGAAAGCGCTCGAGGAAGGCGTGTGGTTCGCCGAAGGCATGTCGCCGGTGGCGGTGGACGTGGACCATTACGGCGCCGCGCGCGGCATCCGGCTGCGCAGCGCCGCCACCGGCACCGAGCACTGGTTCCCGGCGCGCACCGTGTTCGTCGCCGCCGGCACGCAGCCGAACACCGTGCTCGCGCGCGAACACCCCGCGAGTTACCTGCTCGACGGCCGCTATTTCTGCGCGGTGGACGAGAACGGCAACCCGGTGAAGGCCGAGTACGGCGCCGCCAAGCCCGCCACGCCGCAGGTGCTGCTGTCACGGCGTCCCGACGGGCGCTTCATGAGCTACTTCGGCGATGTACATCCCTCGTACTTCGGCAACGTGGTGAAGGCGATGGCCTCGGCCAAGCAGGGCTACCCGACCGTCTCGCGCGTGCTCGCGCAACGCGAGCCGGCCTGCGCAACCCCGCGCCGGGAATTCTTCGATGGACTCGCGTCGCAGCTGCTCGCGAAGGTTCACCGCGTGGAACGGCTGACGCCGAACATCGTCGAGGTGACGCTGCACGCGCCGCTCGCCGCGCGCAAGTTCCAGCCGGGCCAGTTCTACCGGCTGCAAAACTTCGAAACGCTGGCGCCGGTGGTGCACGGCACGCGCCTGCAGATGGAAGGGCTCGCGATGACCGGCGCCTGGGTGGACCCCGAGCGCGGCCTGGTGTCGGTGATCGCGCTCGAGATGGGCGGGTCGAGCAGCCTGTGCGCGATGCTGCAGCCGGGCGAGCCGGTGGTGCTGATGGGCCCAACCGGTGCTCCCACGCACATCACCGGCGATGAAACGGTGGTGCTCTGCGGCGGCGGCCTGGGCAACGCGGTGCTGTTCTCGATCGGCGCCGCGATGCGCGCGGCCGGCTCCCGCGTGCTGTATTTCGCCGGCTACAAGAAGGTGCAGGACCGCTACAAGGTGGCCGAGATCGAGAACGCGGCCGACGTGATCGTGTGGTGCTGCGACGAGGCGCCGGGCTTCGCACCGGGCCGCGCGCAGGATCGCACCTTCATCGGCAACATCGTGCAGGCGATGGACGCCTACGCCGAGGGGCTGCTCGGCGAGTGCACGATCCGCCTCGAGGACGCCGACCGCATCATCGCGATCGGCTCCGACCGCATGATGGCGGGTGTGGCGCGCGCACGCCACGAGGTGCTGAAGGAGCATCTGAAGCCGCACCACTTCGCGATCGGTTCGATCAACTCGCCCATGCAGTGCATGATGAAGGAGATCTGCGCCCAGTGCCTGCAGCCGCACCGCGACCCGATCAGCGGCGAAACCAGCTACGTGTTCTCGTGCTTCAACCAGGACCAGCCGCTCGACTGCGTTGACTGGAAGGTGCTGAACGAACGCCTGAAACAGAACTCGCTGGCCGAAAAACTCTCCGCGCGCTGGCTGGAGCTCCGCATCGGGGAACAGCGCCAGAATCGTCCAATGGTGTAGGTCCGGGCTGTGCCCGGACATTGGTGAGAAACCCGTTCGGCCGCAGGCCGAACCTACGGCGCGGTCCGGGCTGCGCCCGGACATTGGTGCGGCACACCGTTCGGCCGCAGGCCGAACCTACGCCTTCCGCCAGTGGTAGTGGTAATACACCACCGGTATCACGATCAGCGTCAGCAGCGTCGAGACGAACAGGCCGAAGATCAGCGACACCGCGAGACCGCCGAAGATCGGGTCGTCGAGGATGAAGAGGCCGCCCATCATCGCCGCCACCGCCGTCAGCGCGATCGGACGCGCGCGCACCGCGGCGGCCGCGATCGTCGCCTCCTCCAGCGACTTGCCGGACGCCACTTCCTGCTGGATGAAATCGACCAGCAGGATCGAGTTGCGCACGATGATGCCGGCGAGTGCGATCATGCCGATCATCGACGGTGCGCTGAACTGCTGCCCCATCAGCGCATGCCCCGGCATGATGCCGACGATCGTCAGCGGGATCGGCGCCATGATGATCAGCGGCACGCCGTAGGAACGGAACTGCGCCACGACCAGCAGATAGATCAGCACCAGCCCCACCGCATACGCGGCCCCCATGTCGCGGAAGGTCTCGAAAGTGACCTGCCACTCGCCGTCCCACTTGAGGCCGGGCGCCCAGGTCTCCTGCGGCTGCTGCGTGTAGAACTGCGCGAGGATCGTGCCGGCGACCGGCGTTTCGGCCAGCGCGGCCGCGATCGCACGCATGCCGTACATCGGGCTGTCGGTGGCGCCGGCCACGTCGCCCGTCACGTACACCACCGGCAGCAGGTTCTTGTGCAGGATGGTCTGCTCGCGCACCGTCTTGCGCACGGCGACGATCTCCGACAGCGGCACCAGCGCACCGCCCTGCGAACGCACGCGCAGCGCGAGCAGCGACTCGACCCGCGCCTTCGCCGCATCCGACAACTCGACCCGCACCGGCACCGGCGCCGCCGCGTTGGCGTCGTGCAGGTACGACATGCTCTCGCCGCCGACCGCGGTGGCGATCGCGCGCGCGACATCGGTCTGCGCGACCCCGAGCCGCGCGGCGCGCGCGCGGTCGACCGCGACCACGAACTTGGCCTGCGCCGCCTCGACCGAATCGTCGATGTCGACCACCTCGGGTGTGGCCTCGAAGGCCGCGCGCACCGCGCGCGCCGCCGCGATGCGGCTCGCCTGATCGGGACCGTAGACTTCCGCGACCAGCGGCGACAGCACCGGCGGTCCGGGCGGCACCTCGACCACGCGCACGCTGGCGCCGTGGCGCGCGCCGATCGCGGCCAGTTCGGCGCGCACGCTGGCGGCGATCTGGTGCGACTTGCGCTCGCGCTCGTGCTTGTTGAGCAGGTTGACCTGGATATCACCCTGCCAGGAGTCTGCGCGCAGGTAGTACTGGCGGACCAGCCCGTTGAACGTGATGGGGGCCGAATCGCCGGCGTAGATCTGGTAGTGCGTGACCTCCGGCACCCGGCGCAGCACCACGGACAAGTCCTGCAGCACCCGCTCGGTGGTTTCCAGCGGCGTGCCCTCAGGCATGTCGAGCAGCACCTGGAACTCGCTCTTGTTGTCGAACGGCAGCATCTTCATGACGACCGCGCGCACGCCGACCAGTGACAGCGACAACGCGATCGCCAGCAGCAAGCCGCCGAGCAACAGCCAGCGGTTGCGCCGACCCGCCGCACCGCCGAGCAACGGGTGCATGATCCGCGCGAACAGGCGGTGCAACGCGTCGTCCCCCGCGACCGGCGAATGTGCGTGCGCGGGCGCGGCACGCAGGAACAGCCGGCGGTACAGCCACGGCGTGAACACGAACGCCACCGCCAGCGAGATCAGCATGCCGGTGCTCGCGTTGATCGGGATCGGACGCATGTACGGGCCCATCAGTCCGCTGACGAAGGCCATCGGCAGCAGCGCCGCGATCACCGTGAAGGTCGCGAGTATCGTCGGACCGCCGACCTCGTCGACCGCCACCGGAATCGCCCCGCACAACGGCAGGCGGCCGAGTTGCATGTGGCGGTGGATGTTCTCGACCACGACGATGGCGTCGTCGACCAGGATGCCGATCGAGAAGATCAGCGCGAACAGCGACACGCGGTTCAGTGTGAACCCCCAGGCCCACGAGGCGAACAGCGTGATCGCGAGCGTCACGATCACCGCGGCGCCGACCACCAGGGCCTCGCGACGCCCCAATGCGAACAGCACCAGCACGATCACCGACAACGTCGCGAAGATCAGCTTCCTGATCAGCGTCTGTGCCTTGTCGGCCGCCGTCGCGCCGTAGTCGCGCGTCACCGTGACCCGCACCTCGTCCGGGATGCGCACGCCGCGCAACTGGCGGAGCCGCTCGTGCAGCGCAGCCGCCACCTCGACCGCGTTCTCGCCGGGTTTCTTCGCGATCGACAGCGTGACCGCCGGCACGTGCGCACCGGCGGCGAGCGCTTCGCCAACGCCAACGCCAACGCCCACGCCGAAGCTGACGTAGCGCCGCGGACGTCCGGAGCCGGCGTTCACGCGCGCCACGTCGCGCAACAGCACCGGCACGCCGTCGTCGACCCCGATCACCACGTCGGCGATCTCCTCCGGCGTCATCAGGAAGGTGCCGGCCTGCACCAGCATCGCGCGCCCTTCGTCGACGATGCTGCCGGCCTCCGCAGCGGCGTTGGCCACCGACAGCGCGCGGCGCAGATCGTCGAGCACCAGCCCGTAGGCGGCGAGCCGCTCGGAGTCGAACTCCACGCGCACCGCGCGCTCCAGGCCGCCGATGGTCTCGATGTCGCGCGTGCCGGGCACCCGCTGCAGTTCGGGCTCGATCGCGCGCGCGATGCGCAACAGGTCATCGGCGGCGATGCGTGGATCGGGGCTCCACAGCGTGGCCGCGAAGATCGGCACGTCGTCGATGCCCATGGGCTTGATCAGCGGCATGCCCACTCCGCTGTTGGCGGGCAGCCAGTCCTGATTGCTGAAGAAGGCGTTGTAGAGGCGCACGATCGCCTCGGTGCGCGGCTCGCCGACGTAGAAACGCACGGTCAGCACGGCCATCCCCGGCGAGGAGGCCGAGTAAACGTACTCGACGCCGTCGATCTCGGAGACGATGCGCTCGGCCGGCGTGGTCACCAGCGATTCGACTTCCGTCGCGGATGCGCCCGGGTAGGGAATGAACACGTTCGCGAACGTCACGTCGATCTGCGGCTCTTCCTCGCGCGGCGTGACCAGCACCGCGAACAAGCCCAGCAGGAAACCGAACAGCGCGAGCAGCGGCGTGATCTCGCTGGACTGGAACGCGCGTGCGATGCGCCCGGACACCCCGAGCCGCTGCGGTTCGGGCGCGCTCACTGTGCGGACCCCGCGACGGGAAGCGCCTTGTAGCTCGCTGCCGCGGCCTGCGGATCGCTGGCGACGCGTTCACCGTCGTCGAGTCCGGCGAGCACCGGCACGCGCCCGTCCGCCGTCGGCGTGCCGGTGCGCAGATAGCGGAACGACAGCCCGCCGTCGGCGGCGACCACGTACGCACCCTCGACCTCGCCGCGGCGCACCAGCGCCGCGGGCGGCAGCAGCAGCCGCTGCTCGGTGCCGGTGACGAATGCCACTTTCAGCAGCACGCCCGGATACACACCGTGCTCGCCGGGCGGCATCGTGACCAGCACGCGGAAGGACTGGGTGCCTGGATCCGCGTTCGGTGGAATGCGCATTTCCTCGGCGTTCACCGAGGCGCCGTCGGGCAGCAGCACACGCGCCTGGCGGTGGCGGCGCAGCACGCCGATATGCTGTTGCGGCACGTCCACGCGCACGCGCAGGTGCTCGAGCGACACGCCGGTCATCAGCGGCTTGCCGACGGTGACCGTCTCGCCGATCTGCACGTGGCGCTCGACCACGATGCCCGCGTACGGCGCGCGGATCACCGTGTACTCCAGCCCTTCACGCGCTTCGGCGAGCGCCGCCTCGGCCGCCTTCATGCGCGCACGCGCCGCGTCCTGGTCGGCCCGCGCGCGGTCGTACTGCGCCCTGGCGATCAGCTTCCTGGCATAGATGTCGCTGATCCGCCGGAACTCGGCCTCGGCCTCGACCAGTCGCGCACGCGCCTCGTTCACCGCCGATTCGGCCGCGGCGTCGCGCGCCTTCTGTTCGGTGTCGGTGAACCGCACGATCACCGCGCCCTTCTCGACCGCGTCGCCGACGTCGACCGGCATCTCGACCACCCGCCCCGCGGTCTGCGCCGACACCGTCGACTGGTTCACCGCCTCGACGACGCCGTCGAAGGTGGTCTCGCGCGCGACGCTGGCGGTCTCGACCACGACCGTCGCCAACTCCGCTACCCCTTGTGTCGCCGGCGCCGTCGGCGGCGGCGGCGACTCGGAACACGCGCCGACGAGCACGACGGCAAGACTGGCGGCCGCGGATCGTATCGTTCGCATCATGTGCGTTGCCCGGAGTTGCAGGTTCGCGTTACAGCTTACCATCCGGGCGCTACGCGTTCAGCCCGGCGGGCCCGGTCCGGGCTGCGCCCGGACATCCGAAATGTTCGGCCGCAGGCCGAACCTGCACGGACAGGGTTTCGTAGGTCCGGGCTGCGCCCGGACATCCGAAATGTTCGGCCGCAGGCCGAACCTACGCGCGGGCGATGAAACGGTCGAGCGCGTTCGCGAAGGCCTGGCGATCGCGCTGGTCCAGCGCGGGCGGCCCGCCGGTGTGCACGCCGCTGGCGCGCATCGTGTCGAGGAAGTCGCGCATGTTGAGCCGTGCGCGCACGTTCTCGCGCGTGTACAGCTCGCCGCGCGGATTCAGCGCGGTGGCGCCTTTCGCGATCACCTCGGCGGCGAGCGGAATGTCGGCGGTCACGACCAGGTCACCGGCCTCGCACAGGCGCACGATCTCGTTGTCCGCGACGTCGAAACCGGAGGCCACCTGCAGCGCGCGCACGTTCGCGATGCGCGGTACCGGCAGCGCCTGGTTCGCGACCAGCGTCAGCTCGATGCCGGTACGCGCCGCGGCACGGAACAGGATGTCCTTGATCGTGTTGGGACACGCGTCGGCATCGACCCAGATACGCACGGTGCGGCGCGCTGGCGGCTCAGTTCCCGAGCAACTGCGGCGCCAGCAGCTGCACCATCTCGCGCATGCCGTCCTTCCAGTCGACCGTGGTCGGACCGACCAGCGCGTGCATCCGCGTGGTGTCGATCTGCAGGCTGCCGAAGGCCTCGGGATTCTCGCGAAACACCGGCTCGAAACCGGTGAGCTCCTGCAGGTAGGCGCACCACTGCTCGATCGCGACCGCTTGCGAACCGCCGAAATTCACGGTCGTGACTTCTGGCGTGGCAGCGGCGAGCAGCCCGGGAATCTTCGCCAGGCAGTCGCGCTCGTGCAGCGGGTTGTAGACGTTCGGACGCTCCGGGTGCACTTCGATGGGCACGCCGTTCTGCATCATCAGCAAGTGATACCACGGCCAGCCGCCACGGGTTCCGTACGGCACGCTGAGTCGCGCGATCGTGGTCGGGATGCCGAACTCGTGTGCCGTGAAGCGCGCGACGGTTTCGGCGGCGATCTTCGAGATGCTGTAGGTCGGCAGCATCACCCGGTGGTTGTCCCCGAGCGGCGAATCCTCGGTGCGCGGCTCGTGCCCGCCGTACGCGTAGACCGCCGTGGACGAGCAGTGCAGGAACGCCCTGGCGCGGCGGCAATGCAGCATCAGCCGCCCCACGCCCTCGGCATTGGCACGCAGATCGTAGGCCCAGTCGCCGGTTTTCATGACCGCGAAATTCAGCACGTAGTCCGGGTCTTCGGGCACGGCGTCCAGCGACCCGTCCGCGAGGTCGACCGCGATCGGGTGCGCGCCGATCGCGGTGAAGGCATCGCGGTCCTCCGGCTTGCCGAAGCGCGCGAGTGCGAACACCTCGTTGTGCGGCGCGAGTGCCTCCACCAGCGGCCGCCCGACCTGCCCGGTAGGTCCGGTGACCAGAATGCGCTTGCCTTTGAGCTCCACCGTCATCGATCACCTCCGGTTCGCTTTGGTCGGGTCACAGGTTCGGCCACAGGCCGAACCTGCGGGCGCCTGGCTTCAGAAGCCTTCCTTCTTGTGGCAGTCGTTCCACACCAGATTCGGGAACAGGCGCCGCATGATATACCCGAAACGCGTGCCCTTGCCCGGGAATACCCAGAACTCGCCTGCGGCCAGTGAGGCCTCGATGGCATCGAGCACCTCCGAGGGCTGGATCGGGGGCATCAACTCGACGGTCCTCGGCATCACGGTCGCATAGCCCTGCTTCAGCAGCGGCGTCGCGACCGGCGGCGGGCAGACGCACGCGAAACGCACTCCGCTCGCGCGGTTTTCGTGGTACAGCACCTCGGTGTAGGCGGAAACCGCGAACTTCGATGCGTTGTACGCGCTCGTGAGCAGGGTCGGGATGATGCCGGACATCGAAGAAAAACTGATGAAGTCGCCACTGCCGCGACGCACCATCGCCGGCAGCGTGGCCTGGGCGATGTTGACCAGTCCGCCGTAGTTGATCGCCATCACGCGGTGTACCTGCACGTTGGCGTGCTCGAGCGCCCTGCCGAAGGGCATGATCGCCGCCGCGTTGTAGACGCGGTGGATCGGGCCCAGCGTGTCCTCGATGCGCCGCACGGTCGCGTCGACCCCGGCGAAATCGGTGACGTCGACGCGAAACGTCGTGATCCGCTCGTGCCCCTGCGCGGTCTGCGCGAGCCCCTCCTCGTTCACGTCGAGCGCCGCCACCCGGGCGCCGCGCTCGTTCATCATGCGGCACGCGAGCTGGCCCATGCCGCTGCCGCCGCCGGTGACCAGTACCACCTTCCCGTTGATGTCCATCACGTGTCTCCCGCGGTCTACTGCTTGTCGCGGCATCGTAGTCGCATTGGCGGCCGGCGGTGGTTAAAGCGTTGTAACTTTGATCCCGGGCGTCGCCGCGTTCCGGCCCACGGGGCGAATCGCGTACACTGCCGCGATTCCTGGCGGCAGGCCAACGTATGCAGAATCCATCCTGGCTGGGCAAGCTCGTAGGCGGCGGACTGGGCCTGCTGATCGCCGGCCCGTTCGGTGCGCTGCTCGGCACCTTCGCCGGCCACCTCGTCGACCGGTTCCGCGCATTGCGCAGCCGCATCGGCGGCCAGTTGCAGCGCGTGCGCGAAACCTTCTTCGTCACCACCTTCACGCTGATGGGGCGCATCGCGAAGAGCGACGGGCGGGTCAGCGAGCGCGAGATCGAGGTCACCGAGCAGCTGATGGCGCGCATGGGGCTCGGCGCCGATCACCGGCGCGAGGCGATCGCGCATTTCAAGCGCGGCGCGGCCCCCGGCTTCGACATCGATGCGCAGATCGCCGCGTTCACGCGCGATTGCGCGGCGCACCCGGCGCTGCGCCAGATGCTGCTGATGTTCCTGTTCAGCACCGCGGCGGCCGACGGTGCGCTGGCCGGCGCAGAACACGACTTGCTGCGACGCATCGCGATGCGGATCGGTTTCTCGGAACCGGCCTTCGAACAGATGATGCGCATGTTCCAGGCGCAGGATCACTTCCAGGGGGAGCCAGGCAGCGCCGCGCCCTCGCACTCGCTGGCCGACGCCTACGAGGCGCTGGGCGTCAGCGAGGCGGCCGGGGATCGCGAGGTCAAGCAGGCGTACCGGCGCCTGATGAGCCAGTACCATCCGGACAAGCTGATTGCCGAAGGCATGCCGGAGGACATGGTCAAGATGGCTACCGAGCGCACGCAGGAAATCCAGGCTGCCTGGGAACAGGTGCGACGCGCACGCGGCATCTGAACCGTCGACCGAACGCAGGAGTCCCCGATGGAAAACGTCTTGCAATGGGGTGTCGAGGTCATTCTCGCGCTGCAGGCCAATCGCAGCGAAGCGCTCGATGCGTTCTTCAAGGCGATCACGCAACTGGGTGGCATGGGCCACGTATTCATCGTCCCGCTGGTGATCTGGAGCCTCGGTTACCGCACCGGCGTGCGCTTGCTGCTCGCGCTGCTGCTGTCGGCCTTCGTCAATTTCGCGCTGAAGGACGTGTTCGCGCAGCCGCGTCCCTTCGATCTGGACCCCTCGATCGGACCCGAACGCGAGATGGGTTACGGCATCCCGAGCGGACACGCACAGCACACGCTGCTCGAATGGGGACTGATCATTGCGTGGTGCAAGCGCCGCTGGTTCACGCTGCTGGCCGTCACGCTGATCGCACTGATCGGTTTCTCGCGCGTCTGGCTCGGGGTGCACTTCCCCACCGACGTGCTGGGTGGCTGGCTGCTGGGCGCGGCGTTCCTGTGGGCAACGCTGCGCCACGGCGATGCGATCGCCGCGCGGCTCACCGCCGCAGGGTGCGCGGGGCAGGTGTCGATCGCGCTCGGCGTGTCGCTGCTGTTCGTCCTGTTCTACGTCGTGGTGCCGAAGACCGCCTACCTGATCGGACTGTCGGGCCTGTGGCTGGGTGCCGCGCTGGGGGTGATCGTCTGCACACGCCTGCTGCAGGCGCCGGAGGGCGGCGCGTTGTGGCAACGCGTGCTGCGCTATCTGCTCGGCATGGTGGTGCTGCTGGTGTGGCTGGAGCAGTCGGCGAAATGGGTGCCCGAGGTGCGTGGCACGGCGTGGTACCTCGCGGCCTGGGGCAACAATTTCGCCGGCGGCCTGTGGCTCACCGCCGGCGCGCCGGCACTGTTCCAGCTGCTGCGCCTGTCGCCACGCCCCGTTCGGCCCGTACCCGACCACGCAACGTAGGTTCGGCCTGCGGCCGAACATGTCCGGGCGCAGCCCGGACCTACGTGAACGAATGTCAGGCGTGGGTTCGGCCTGCGGCCGAACGAATCGAATCAATGTCCGTGCGCAGCCCGGACCTACGGGTCGGGGAGGACGTCGTCCGGGGGTTCCCATTCCTCGCGGGTCGCGGGGTCCAGCGCGTCGTTCACGCGCTCGCCGACCTCGCGCTCCACCGCACGCTCGATGGTCTGGCGCGGATTGGCCCAGTCCAGCTCGGCCGGCCACACGGGCACCACGCCTGACACCGCCTCGCGCACCGCGCCCTCGGCGTGCTCACGCGCGGCCTCGCCCGCCTGCTCGACCTGGGTGACCGCCGCTTCGCGCGCCGTCGCGACACGCTCGTCGGCCGCCGCCTCGACGCGCTCGGCCAGCACCTCGGCCGCATCGCCCTTGAGCAGCGCCACCGCCAGCTGGTTGGTCTCTGAATTCCAGACCATGCCTGCCTTGTCGGCGAGCTCGGGAATCGGCGTGTAGCGCGACACCACGTAGAACAGCGGCCCCTCGCGACGCAGCTCGTTCGCGGTGCGCAGCAACCGCATCGCCGGGTCGTAGCGCTCCCCGAGCAACGCGACCAGGCGGTTGCGCAACAGCGGCTGCTCGAACAGCTTTACCTGGTTGGGATCGAAACCGACCAGCGGTTTCAGCAGCGCCCACATCAGCTGGCTCGACGACGGCAGCAGCAGCGCCGGCGCGAAACAGCCGCCGAGCAGCACGACCAGCAGCGCTCCGGCCAGCAATCCCCGGCGGTGCAGGCCGCGCGGCGCGCTCATCGCGCGCGCTCCCGGCGGATACGCGCCATCGCCCCGAACATGCCGGCCACGTCGGCCGGCGCGTCGCTGCCCGCGAACTCGCGGTACAGCGTGTCGACGTTGACCACGATGCGCTCGGCGTCGCCCCACGAGGAGTAATCGTCGAGCGCGATGTCGAGCGCGGCCTCGTAGACCGGCATGCCGGCGTCGAAGCGCAGGCGGGCCTGGTCGCGGATGTAGACGAGGTAATCGCGCACCGCGCGCACGCCGCGCAGGTCGGTGATCGGCCCGTGGCCCGGCACTACCGTCTGCGGCGCGAGCGCGATGATGTGCTCGCAGGCCGCGATCCAGTTCGCCACCGGCCCCGCCCACATGATCGGGTGTCCCTCGATGAACAGGATGTCGCCGGTGTAGACCACCGCATCGTCGGGCACGTGCACCAGCGTGTCGCCGCGCGTGTGCGCCGGTCCCACCTGCGTGAGCTGCACCCGCTTGTCACCCACGTGCAGCTCCAGCGCTCCGCTGAAGGTACGCGTCGGCAGGCGCTGCGTGATGCCTTCGAACTCGAAGGCGCCGAAGCAGTGCAGGAAGAACTCGCCCATCTCCCCGAGCGCGGGTGCGGCCTGGCGGAAGTCGAGCATCACCTGCGGCGACTCGTGCGCCATTTCCCCGGCGGCGGCCGCGGTGGCGACGATCTCGGCTTCCGGCAGCAGGCAGTTGCCGTTGCAGTGATCGCCGTTGGCGTGCGTGTTCACCACCGTCGCCACGCGCCGCGACGCCGGCACCGCGCGGCGCATCGCCGCGAGCATCTCGCCGGTCAGGCGCAGATCGAACAACGTATCGACCAGCAGCGTCTGCTCGCCGTCGACCACCAGCCCTGCGTTGCTCCAGCCCCAGCTCCCATCCGGCTGCAGCCACGCCCAGGCGCCGTTGCCCAGGTCGTGCAGGCCGCGCGTGTAGGGCCGGATCCCGAGCTTGCCGTTCATGCCGATGTTCCCCCCGGGACAGCCGGCGGCGTGTCGGCCACCCAGATTCCGCCGTCGTCGATCAGCGAACGCAGGTCGTTCAAGCGGTTGACGTTGCCGTCGGTCAGCGTCTGCCCCCGCGCGATCAGCACGTGGCCGTCACGCGAGCGTACATCGCGCGTGAGCCGCATCCCGGGCTCGAGCTGATCCGCCGCGATCTGGCGCTCGGTGACTCCTGCCTTGGCCGCGCGCGAAAAAAGCGGCGGCAGCGCGTGCCGCGGCAGCGGCTCGTCCTCCGGCGGTACGGTTTCATCGGCCGCCTGCAGCGTTGCCAGTTCGGTCTTCACCACCGCGTAGGCGGCGCCGATGCGCAGATGCATGCGCTCGCCCAGCGCCATCGCGACCCGATCGGCGATCAGGTCCTTGCGCAGGGGCTTGACGAGGAAGCCGTTCACGTCGAGCGCTATCGCCGCGCCCAGTACCTCGGTGTTCGAGAACGAGGTCAGCAGGATCACCCGCAGGTCGCGCTGCACGCCGGCCCTTCCGGCGCGGATCTCGCGCAGCAGCTCGAGTCCGTTCATGCGCGGCATGTGCACATCGCTGAGCACCAGCGCGCAGCGCTCGCGCGCCAGATGATCGAGCGCCTGCACGCCGTCCTCGACCGCCGTGACGCGCTCGCAACCGAGCGTGCGCAACGCCTGCACCGTGAGCCGGCGCTGGAAGGCATCGTCCTCGACCAGCAGGATGTCCAGCTTTGCCAGGTCGGGTGGCGCATATCTCATGATCGATCTCGTCCCGATGCCGGTGTGCACGCCCGGATGTTAGCCCAGCGCCGCAGGTGTATCCAATGGTGTGCGGGCACCGCGTTCAGGGCCGGATGCCACGCTGCGCGGCGGCCGCCAGCACCGCATCCAGCAGAACTGCCAGCACGGGATGTCGTGCATGCACCGCGTCGCCATCGCCGGCGGCGCCGGCGCTCTCGAGTGCCTGGCAGGCATCGGCGAGCCGGCTCGCCCCGACCATGCGCGCCGAGGACTTCAGTCGATGCGCCACACGACCTGCCTGGGCGATATCGCCGGTGGCAACCGCGGCATCGATCTCGGCGAGTGCCGTCTGCGCGTGGCGCAGGAAATCGGCGAAAAATCCGTCGATCAGCGCACGGTCGTCGCTTTCCAGATACGTCTCCAGCGTTCCCCAGTCGACCGCCCGATCGCCGTCGGCGCCCACCAGCTGCGGCGGCATGGCTAGCACGCCGCCCTGCGCAGCCACGGTTCCATCGGCTTGTCCATGCGGATCACGTGCTCGATCACCCATTCGCGCGCGAGCTGGAGCAGTTCCGGACCCAGCCGCGCGCGCAACGCATCGAGCGCCGCGCGCCGGGTCCCGTCGATCACTGCCACGTTCTCGACGCCACCCAGTAGCGCGAACTCGCGCTGCAGTCCGCCATCGAGTTCGACCAGCATCTCCACGATACGCGCATGCGCGCTGCGATGCTCCGCCAGCGCCGGGTAGCCGACGCGCGCCTGCAGCGCCTCCTCGCGCTGGAAATGCTCGCACGTATACTCGAGCAACTGGCCGAAGAACAGTGGCAGGTGGCCCAGCGTCTCGGCGCTGCTCAGCGACAGCTCAATGCAGTTGAACAGGCAGAGCAGGTAGCGGTGGTCCTGATCGATCTGCGGATCGCCGACCGCGAGCTGTTCACGCCACACTACCGGCATAATCCTGCCCTCCCGCCGACGGCGACCCGAAACCCGTCACTCGTGCGCCACGCCGCCGATCACCTCGCGCAGCATGTCCTGCAACACGCGCTTGTCCACCGGCTTGCCGATGCAGCGCTCCGCCACGTTGCGCACGAAATCCTGCGCCGCCGCGTTGACCGCACCGCCGGTCATGAAGATGAAGCGCGCGAGCATCGTCGGGCGTATCGCAGACAGGCGCTGATGCACGTCCATACCACTCAGGCCGGGCATCATCAGGTCGCACAGCACCGCGTCGAAATGCTCGCCGCCGAGCAGCCGCTCGAGCGCCGCGCGCGAGTCGGTCGCGATCACCGCGTCGTGGTCCGGCTGCAGCACGCGCGCGATGATCTTGCCCACCAGCGGGTCGTCGTCGATGATCAGGATCCGGCCCCGCCGCACCGGCGGCAGCGCCGGCTTCGGTTCGATCACCACGCCATTCGGGGCGCGCTGCGCCACCGGCAGCAGCAGGCGGAACGTGCTGCCCTTGCCCGGGTCGCTGTCTACCGTGATATCGCCTCCGGCGGCGGTCACGATGCCATGGCAGATCGACAGACCGAGCCCGGTGCCCACCCCGACCGGCTTGGTGGTGAAGAACGGGTCGAACAGCCGCGCCACGTTCTCGGGCGCGATACCGCAGCCGGTGTCCTGGATCTCGATCACGACGCGCCGGCCGTCGGGCTCGGTGCGGCAGGCCACGCGCACCAGATTGCGCTCCGGAACGCCCTCGGGGATCGCGTGCGCGGCGTTGACCAGCAGGTTCAACACCACCTGCCCCAGGCGCGCCTGCCCGATCGCCACCGGCGGCACCGCGGCGAGCGCGGTCTCGATGCGCGCGCGCGGGCGGATCTGGTTGCCGGCCATGCGCAGCGCCAGTTCGATCGCCTCGTGCACGTTCGCGCCGCTGTGGTCGTCGTCGTGGTTGCGGCCGAAGGCGCTGAGGTCACCCACGATGCGGCGCACGCGCTCGGCGCCCTGCTGGCAATCGTGCGCCAGCTCGCGCCCCTCGCTTATCAGCGGCGCCAGCGCGTTTTCCGCGGCGCTGCCGCGGGCAGCGTCGTGGATGCGGTCGAACAGCGAAGGCTCGAGCACCGACAACCCGCCGATCACGTAACTCAGCGGGTTGTTGATCTCGTGCGCCACCCCGGCCGCGAGCAGTCCCAGCGACGCCATCCGATCGGCCGCGACCAGTCGCGCGCGCAGCCGCTCCTGTTCTTCCTGCGCCACCCGCACATCGGTCACGTCGTGGAAGACCATCACCACGCCCGTGACATTGCCGTCGCGGTCCCGCACCGGTGCGGCGCTGTCGGCGATGGAGCGCTCGTCACCGTCACGGCGCACCAGCGCGGTATGGTTCGCGAGTCCGACCACACGACCTTCACGCAGCACCCGCCCCACCGGGTTCTCGACCGGCATCCGCGTGCGCTCGTTGATGATGTGGAACACCTCGGCGAGCGGACGCCCCCTGGCCTCGTCGATATTCCAGCCGGTCATGCGCTCGGCGACCGGATTCATGTGCTCGACGCGTCCGTTGGCGTCGGTGGCGATCACGGCGTCACCGATGCTCTGCAGCAGCGTGGCGAGCCGCTGCTCGCGCTCGGCGAGCGCGTGCTCGTTGCGGCGCAGTTCGGTGAGGTCGAGCAACGTACCGAGCACGCGCTCCACGGCGCCGTCCTCGTCGATCTCGGCGCGTGCCCGCACCAGGACGCTGCGCTCACCGCCGTCCACATGGCACATCCTGACTTCGGTCTGCAGCAACGGATTCGCGGCAGACAGCGCATCGAGCCCACTCGCGAAGGCGACGCGGTCACGGTCACAGACCAGCGTCAGCAGTCCCGCCAGTCCCGGTTGCAGGCGCTGCGGCGCCAACCCGAACAGCGCCGCGCACTGCGGCGAGTAATCGACGCGTGTGCTGCGCCGGTCCAGCACCCAGCTGCCGAGGCGCGCCAGCGTCTGCGCGTCGTCGAGCAGCGCGCGCTCCTCTTCTTCGGCCAGCGTCAGCGCGCGCAGTCGGCTGGCATTGCCGAACAGCACGCCGACCAGCAGACAGATCAGCACCGTCATCATCAGCGCCAGCCCGAAATCGACGCCGAACCAGCCGCGGTCGTGACCGAGCAGATGCAGCGCGGCCAGAGCCGTGGGCACCAGGATCGCCGCCGGCAGCATCCAGCGCGCCATCTCGCCCTCGAGCCGGCTGCTGGCGAGCAGGCGAACCATCGTGGTTCGCGGCTCGGCGAGCAGCAGTGCCGCGGTCAGCAGCAGCAGGCCGAGCGCGGCCGGGAACGTTATCCAGGTCAGCGCGACGAGGCCGCCGTCACCGGTCACGCCGAGCAGCGTGCGCATCATCGCGAACAGCGCCAGTACGCCGGCCGCGACCGCGCACGCCTCCGCGACGCGAATGCGCCGCGCGCCGAAGGCGAGCAGCGATGCCGCCACCAGCGCCAGCGCCACACCGGTGGCCGGCGCGGGCCAGAACCAGCCGTCGGCCAACTGGATACGGCCCACGATCCCCAGCGCGATCAGCAGCAGTGCGAACGCGGCACCCCGTGCAAGACGCTCGCGCCCCGTGATCAACGCCGCCACCCCGGCGGCTCCGGCCAGCAACCCCAGCGCCGCGCCGATGCGTATCGGTTCGCCGGCGCCCAGCGCCGCCAGCGTGCGCAGCCCCAACGCGTGTCCGCCCGAAGCCAGCAGAGCCACCGCCGCCGTGGCGAGCGCGCAGCGCATCGCGAGGCAGCGCAACGCGGCCAGATGTTCCATGTCCACTCCGTGCCCGGTCATTGTTCGTCGAGCGCAGCCCGCACCTGGCGCGCCAGCTCGGCGCGCCGGTACGGCTTGCCGAGCAGCCGCACCCCCGGGTCGAGCCGGCCGTGGTGCACGATCGCGTTCTCTGTATAGCCGGAGGTATACAGCACGCGCAAGGCGGGCTGCAGGCGCAGCGCCGCATCGGCGAGGTCACGCCCGCTCATGCCGCCCGGCATCACCACGTCGGTGAACAGCAGTGCAACCTCGGGGTGCTCGCGCAGCAGCTGCAGCGCGTGCGGGCCGTCGGGGGCTTCGAGCACGCGGTAGCCCAGGCCGGCCAGCTGCACCCGCGCGTAGGCGCGCACCAGTTCGTCGTCCTCGACCAGCAGCACCGTCTCGGTGCCGCCACGCACCTCGGCAATGGCAGCACCGGCGACCGGCGCTGCGGCTGCTTCGCCGGCGCGCGGCAGGTAGAGCTTCACCGTGGTGCCGTGGCCCGGTTCCGAATACACGTTGACGTGGCCGCGGGACTGCTTCATGAAACCGAACACCATCGCGAGCCCGAGACCGGTGCCCTTGTCCTTGTCCTTGGTGGTGAAGAACGGCTCGAACACACGCGCGAGGTGTTCCGGCGCGATTCCGGTGCCGGTGTCGGAGACGGCGATCATCACGTAGTCGCCCGGCTCGATCTCCGTATGCCGCGCGCAGTAATCGGCGTCGAGGTGTGCGTTGCCGGTCTCGATGGTCAGCCGCCCGCCGGAGGGCATCGCGTCACGCGCGTTGATGCACAGGTTCAGGATCGCGCTCTCGAGTTGCGTGGGATCGATCAACGCCGGCCACAGTCCCGCATGGTTCACGAACGCGATTTCCACGTGCTCGCCGAGCGCGCGACACAGCAACGCATGCATGCCGCCGACCAGTGTATCGACGTCGATGCGCTCCGGTGCGAGTGCCTGCCGGCGCGAGAAGGCGAGCAGCCGCTGGGTCAGCTCGGCCGCACGCTGCGCGGCACCGGCGATCATGTCGGCAGCAGCCCGGCGCTCGGCATCGTCGATCTCGTCGGCCAGCAGATCCGCGTTGCCGAGTATCACGGTCAGCAGGTTATTGAAGTCATGGGCGATGCCGCCGGTGAGGCGTCCCAGCGACTCCATGCGCTGCGCGGCCTGGAACTGCGCCTCGATCGTATGTTCGTGCGTCACGTCGCGGATGAAGAAAGTCAGCCCCTCGGGCGAAGGGTAGACGTTGGTATCCAGCCACACCTTGTCTCGCTCATACCAGCCCTGGAAGCGCTGCACGTTGCCGGTTTCCATCGCGATCCGGTAGCGGCGTTCGTACTCGGTACCGATCATCTCGGGAAACACCTCGAACATCACATGTCCCAGCAGTTCACTCTCGCCTCGCCCGGAAAGGGCCAGCGCATGCGGGTTCACGTAGGTGTAGCGCCAGTTGCGATCGACCACCAGCACCGAGTCGGTGATACTCGCCATGACGTTCGCGAGTCGCGTGGCAAGATGCCGCGCCTCGAGCTCGAGCCGTTTCTGGCCCTCGATGTCGCTGATCGAACCGAACCACGCGTAGATGGCGCCGGATTCGTCGCACACCGGAAGCGCGCGCAACTGGTGCCAGCGGTATTCACCATCGTGACGCCGCAATCGCACCTCGAGCTCGTGCGGGTGTTGCGCAGCAACCGATGCGCGCCACGCATCGCGCGCGCGCTCGAGTTCATCCGGGTGGATGATGGCACCCCAGCCCTCGCGCAGGATCTCGTCTTCGCCGCGACCGCAGTAGTCGCTGATCTGGCGCGACAGGAAATCCATCTGCCCGTCGGGCGCGGCGCTCCAGACCGTCAGCGGCATCGCGTCGGCCAGGTGCCGGAAACGGCGCAGGCCGTGGCGCTCGGCTGCTTCGATCGCCGCCGCCGCACGCTCGGCCGCGAGTTGCTCGGCAGCCAGCGCGATGCGCGCGAAGCCCAGCGCGAACAGCACCCACGCGAGTCCGGCCGCGCGGTTGATCAGCCAGTGTCCGCGCATCACCTCGGCGTCGGCGACATCGGGTGACAGGATGCCGCCGACCACCACCAGCAGCGCGGCGAGCCCGGCCACGCCGTGCAGCAGCAGCCGTTTGCGCGCGAAGCCGGCCAGCAGCACGCACACCGCGTACAGCGACCCGACCGCCACGCCCTTCGGCGTCAGCGTGTCGATCCACAGGAGCAGTGCGAGCCCACCCAGCGCCAGCGCTCCCCAGACCGACCCCGGCAGACGCCGGGTGCCGTGCAACCACGCTCCGAAGTGATTCGTGATGCTCATGACGATTTTCCTTATATTCACGGTAAAGCATATGCCAATCGCCGGCGCGATGACATCCACACCCGGTGCCGACCGTTCGATCGCACCCCCGGAGGCGCGACCGCGGAACCACCCACCTGCGACGGGTGTCGCCTGCATGGCGCGTCTTGCAATCGACGGCAGGCGGGAGATACTGCGGCCATAAGCACAACCGGGATGCCGCCATGACCGACTACCATTTCGAGCACCTTCCCCCCACCGCCCGGGTGCAGCGGCGCTGACCGGACAGCGGACCGGAGGGAAGGCGCCGTGGCCAAGGGCGACCACATCTACGTGCAACGCGCCGGCGGGTTGTACGCACACCACGGCATCGACTGCGGCGACGGCTCGGTGATCCATTACAGCGGCGAACACTGGTACTCGCCGCGCAGCGTGCGACACACGGCGATCGACGCGTTCGCGCGTGGTGACGAAATCCTGGTGCGCGACTACGCGGAGTTCTTCGCGCGGCTGCGCGACACCAGAAGCCTGCCGCGACGTCTGCACGTGCAGCTCGCGGCCCTGCTGCGCGGCGGCAGGACACAGACCTCGTTCTCACCCGGGGCGGTGGTGGAACGTGCGCGCAGCCGGCTCGGCGAAGCGCGTTTCGACATCGTGCTGCACAACTGCGAGCACTTCGCGACCTGGTGCAAGACCGGCATCAGCGACAGCGAGCAGATCCAGGCGCTGTGGCGCGCCGTGCTGGATCGCGCGAGCTACCGGCAATGGCGCCGCGAGTCGGTCGTCAGCGCCCTGCTCGACCGCGACGCCTCCGGCCCGTCCGGTCAGTGACCGGACAACGTCTGTTCACCCGTAGGTCCGGGCTGTGCCCGGACATCGATCGGCATCGCCCGGACATCGATCGGCATCGCGCATCGAATGTTCGGCCACAGGCCGAACCTACGGGGTCGGCGGGCGGTGCGGGAGCGTCCCGGTGATGCGCGCCTGCAGTGTGTCCCACTCGCGCTCGAAGTCCTGCGCGTAGCGATCGCCCAGCGGTTCGCGCGCGAGCCCCTTCGCTGCCTTCTCCAGCGCCTCGCAGGCATCGCCGAAGCGCGTTCCGCCCACCGATCGCGACGAGGACTTGAGACGGTGCGCGACGGCACCGGCACCGGCCACATCACCCGCGGCGAGCGCGCGGCGAATCGCGGCGACACCGTCGCGCGCCGACGCCAGGTAGTCGGCCAGCAACTCGTTCACGAAGGCAGCATCCTTACCTACCAGTTCCTCGAGCACGCCGGTATCGAGCACGGCATCACGCAGGGAGGCGTCGTCTGCATGTTCCGTGTTCGGACCGTTGGCCGCCGGGGCACGCGGCAGCCAACGCTCGAGCATGGCGCGCAGGCGCTCCGTCTGCACCGGCTTGGTGAGGTAGTCGTCCATGCCTAGCTCGTGACAGTGCTCGGCCTCGCCCTTGATCGCGTTGGCCGTGATCGCGACGAACGGTACCCGTGCGCCGCCGCGCTCGGCGGCACGGATCGCCTGGCACAGCGCGTAGCCGTCCATCTCCGGCATGTGCAGATCGCTGAGAACGATGTCGTAGCCGCCAGCGCTCCACAGTTCCAGCGCGCGCATGCCGTTGTCGGCCACGTCGGCCCCCAGCCCGAGCAACTTCAGCTGCTGCAGGATCACGCGCTGATTGATTTCGTTGTCCTCGGCCACCAGGATCCGTGCCTCGCTCCAGGCGGCTGACCCGGTAAGCGCGGGTGACACGACCGCGGGCTCCGGCAGCGGGGCGTGCGCGACCCCCAACGGCAGCCGCAACTCGAAGCTCGAACCCGCCCCGAGCCGGCTGGCGACGCGGATATCGCCGCCCATCAGTTGCACCAGCCGGTGCGCGATCGACAGTCCGAGCCCGGTGCCGCCGAAGCGGCGGGTGGTCGCGGCGTCGGCCTGCGTGAACGGGCGGAACAGCGCCGCCAGCGTCGCCTCGTCCATGCCGATGCCGTTGTCGGTGATCGTGAACACGAGCAGCGCGCGCACGTCGTCGCACGCCCCGAGGCGCACCGAGATCGTGACCACACCGTTCCCGGCGCCGCTGAACTTCACCGCGTTGCCGCCGATGTTCAGCAGCACCTGGCGGATGCGTGTCGCGTCACCGACCACGTGGCGCGGAAGCTGCGGATCGAGGTCGAGCCGCACCACAACGCTGCGTGGCAGCGCCAGCGCGCGCAGGGTCGACAACAGGCCGTCGAGCAGTTCGTGCAAAGCGAGCGGCCGGCTCTCGAGGTCCATGCGCCCGGCCTCGATCTTCGAGAAGTCCAGCACGTCGTCGATGATCGCGAGCAGCGCGAAACCGGATTCGCGCACCGTCTCCACCAGCGCGCGCTGCGAGGGATCGAGCCCGCCGTGCTCGAGCACGTCGACCATGCCGATCATGCCGTTCAGCGGCGTGCGGATCTCGTGGCTCATGGTGGCGAGGAACGCCGACTTGGCGCGGCTCGCCGCCTCGGCGGCAATGGTCGCCGCGTACATCTCGGCCTCGCGCGCTTCCAGCCGCGTATTGGATTCCTGCAGTTCGCGCGTGCGTTCGGTGATGCGCTGCTCGAGCTGCCCGTTCAGCTCCTCGAGCGCACGCTCGGCGATCCGGCGGCGCGTGATGTCGTGCGCCAGTCCTTCACCGCCCAGCAGCCGTCCCTGCGCGTCGTGCACCGGCACCGCGCTGACCTCGAGCACGCAGGGGCTGCCGTCGGCGCGCGGGAACTCGAACTGCACCAGCGATTGCGTGTTTCCGGCGCGGATGTTGTCGATGTAGCGTTGGCTGTCCTGCGCCGTGGCGGCGAGGCGGGCCTGCTGCAATTTCGAAAGCGTATGAACGATCCGCTCCAGCGGAAAACCCAGGATAGTGGCGGCCGAAGGGCTTACGTAGGTGCAGTTGTAGTTCGCATCGTGACGGAAGAAGAAGTACTCGGTGCGAACGTTCTCGACCAGGCGGCGGTAACGCGCCTCGCTGGCGCGCAGCCGCTCTTCCTGTTCGCGACGGCGGATCTCGGAGGCGATGCGTTGGGCGAACAGCTTCAACAGCCGCAGGATCAGCGCGTGCTCGTGCAACGCGTGGCGCGCGATGATGGCAAGCAGGCCGAACCCGGCGCCGCCGGTGTCGCAGAGCGGCGTCGCGGCGTAACCCTCGGCGCGCACCCTCGCGAGCGTCCGGTTGTGTGGAAATACCTGCCGCACCGCGCGCGCATGGATGATCGGCTGCCCGGCCGCCATCAACCGCATCCCCTCCTCGTCGAGTTCGAATCGCTGCAGCGGCTGGGGCTCGCCGTCGATGACCATCGCGACATCACGCATCGCACGGGTCTCTGCCCCTTCGCGCACCGCGATCACCGCCATCTCGACCTCGAGCAGCTCGCACAACCTGAGCAGCAGGTGCTCGAAGTAGTCGCCCTCGCCGAGGTGCTCGTGCAGCGCGGCCAGCGCGAGCTCGGTGACCCGACTCGCGTGGATGTCCTGCAGCACGCCCAGGGTATCCCCCGGGTATTGCCTCAGCGAGCCATCGGCACGCGGGATCTGCAAGCGCACCCAGCGCGTGCGTCCGTCGACCCGCAGGCGGAACTCGAGATCGCATGCTTCACCCGCCACGACCGCGGCCCGCGCGTCGGCGACCACGCGCTCCCGGTCCCCGGGATGCACCGGCGCAACGAATTCCTCCAGCGTAGGGCGCGCGCCAGGCGGCATGCCGTTCAACCTGCACATCTCGTCCGACAGCGTGAACCGGCCGTCGGTGGCCTCGTAGTACCAGCTGCCGACGTGGGCGATCGCCTGCGCGCGCTCGAGCAACAGCCGGGCGTGGCGCTCGGGCGCATGATTCGGTGATTCGACCGGCGGCGGCATCGGATGTATCCCCGGCAAGCAAGGGAGGAGCGATACTCCTTATCGGCAGGTCCAGCCGGAAATCCAGTCCGGGATCCGGTCGCCCGGCATCGGACGGGCGATGAAGTAGCCCTGCGCCTGGTCGCAACCCATGGCGCGCACGAATTCCCAGTCGTCTTCGTCCTCGATGCCCTCGGCGACGCTCTTCATCCCGAGCTGGCGCGCCATCAGCGTGCTGCCCTCGGCGATCGCGCGCAGCGCGCCGTCGTGCGCGGCGCCATGGATGAAGCTGCGATCGAGCTTCAGTTCGTTGAACGGCACGTCGCGCAACTGCGCCAGCGAGGAGTGTCCGGTGCCGAAATCGTCGATCGACAGCCCGATGTTGCGCAACCTGAGGCGGGTCAGGATCTCCAGCGCCGCCAGCGGGTTCGCCATCAGGCGGCTTTCCGTCACTTCGAACACCAGACCGTCCAGCGGGAAGCGGCTGTTGGCAAAGCTGTGGAACGCACGCTCCAGGAAGTCCAGCGACGTCAGGTTCGCCATCGACACGTTGATCGCGATCGAAAGGTCGATCCCGGCGGCGCGCCACCGTTCGCCCTGCGCCAGCGCGGCATCGAGCACCACGGCGGTCAGCGCATCGATCAGACCGTTTTCCTCGGCCAGCGCGATGAAGCGGTCGGGGAAGATCAGTCCGTGCTCGGGATGGCGCCAGCGCACCAGCGTCTCGACGCCGCAGACGCGCCCGCTCGCGAGGTCGATCTTCGGCTGATAGTGGTTCTCGAGTTCGCCGGCGGCGATGGCGGCGGCAAACTCGGCGACCTCGATCGGGCCGCCTGTCGCCAGGCCGGCGGGGGCGGCACCGCCCGGCGTGCACTGCGCCAGCAGCCGGCGCAGCTGCGCCGGCTCCACTGGTTTGGCCAGGGCGCCCAGCACCCGCAGACGATGCGCCTGCGCGAGCTTCTCTGCAGTGCGCAGGATGCGCTCGCTCTCCCCGCTGACCAGGATCAGCGAACCCGTATAGGCGCGGTCTGCCAGGTGGCGCAGGAACTCGGCGCCGTCCATGTCCGGCATCTGCAGATCGCAGAAGATCAGGTCCACCGGTGGTTCTGCTCCACCGAGGCGTTCGAGCGCGGCGAACGCGGACTCGCATGCCGTGATGTCCTGCTGTCCCGCTGCGTGCAGTTGACGCGCAAGCAGCTTCAGCACGAAGGGTTCGTCGTCGACCAGCATGATCCTCATCGCAGACCCGTTCCCCGACCGTCGTGCTTTCTTGTTCGTTGTCCGATGTCCGGTCCTTGCCCAGACGTCATGGTTCGTCTCCGGCCGCGAGAATAATCCGCATCCCGGCTTCCACGCGCCGGAGCATCACCTCGAACTGTGGCAAGGATCGCATTATGGCAGCGATATCGCCGCTGCGCCCGCGATCCTCCAGCGTGGCGCACAGATCGCCGAGCGCCAGCGCGCCCACCGAGCGCGACGAGGACTTCAGCTTGTGCGCCAGCGCCGCAAGTTCGGCCGTATCGCCGCTGCGTGCGGCCGCGGCGATCGCCTCGCCTTGCCGCGCGCACATGACCAGGTAGTCCTCCCGCAGTTCGCGCAGGAACTGCGGGTCATCGCCGACCAGCGCCACCAGCACCGCGTGATCCACGGCCGGCGGCTCGGCCGGCGGCTCGGCCGGCGGCTCCGGCATCCATTTGTGCAGTTTGGCGCGCAGCCGTTCGAGCACCAATGGCTTGATCAGATAACCGTCCATGCCGACCGCGAGTGCCTGCGCGCGGTCCTCCGCCACGATGTTCGCGGTCAGCGCGAGGATCGGCAGGTGGCTGCCGTCGCCACGGCGCGCTTCCTCCTCGCGGATCGCCCTGGTCAGCGAGACCCCGTCGCGTCGCGGCATGTGCATATCGGTCAGCAGCAGCGCATAGCGCGAGCGTCGCCACATCGCCAGCGCCTCTTCGCCGTCGGCCGCCAGTTCGGCCGCGTAGCCCAGCAGCGCGAGCTGACGCAGGATCACCTGCTGGTTGGTCGGTTCGTCCTCGGCAACCAGGATCAGCCGGCCCGCGGCGCGCGCCGCCTCCACCTCCGGGCCCGGGGGTGCGTCGGCGAACGCACGCCGCGCGTTGCGTTCGGCGGGTGCTTCACTCGCGCGACCGGCCGCGATCGCGACCGCCTCGACCAGGCGATCGCGGCGCAACACCTGACAATCCAGACTGACCGCGCCCGATGCTTCCCGGCGCGCGCGTTGCCGCCGGCCGCGGGTCAACAGCACGACCGCGGCATCGGGAAAGCGAGCCTGCGCCTGCGCGGTGGCGACTGCCGGTGACGTCTCGCCCGTGGCGTCGAGCACCAGTACGGTAACCGTGCCGGGCCGCAGCGCGCCCGACGCCTCCCCGGGAATGTGCACACGGGAGTTGGCGCCCGCGCTGCCGAGGTACGCGCACAGATCGGCGGCCGCGAGCTGCAGGCCGTCGAACACCAGGCAGTCGATTCCGGCCAGCGTGGGGGCGTCCGGTTCCGGCACCTGATCGGCCGTCTGCAAGGGCAGCCGCACACGGAACACGCTGCCCTTGCCCGGTTCGCTGGCCACACCGATCGTGCCACCCATGGCCTCCGCCAGGCGTTTGGAGATCACCAGCCCCAGGCCGGTGCCGCCGAAACGGCGCGTCGTCGAGTCGTCTGCCTGCGTGAACGGCGTGAACAGCCGCGGCAGGACGTCGGCGGCGATGCCGATGCCGTTGTCGCTCACGCTGAGCACCAGCCCCGTTGCCGGTGCGGCCTCCCGATCCGGCTCCAGGCGGATCGCGACGCGGCCCCGCACCTCGCTGCGCCCGCCCGAGAACTTGATCGCATTGCTCGCCAGGTTGTTCAGGATCTGACGCAGCCGGGTGGCATCGGTGATGGCGAGCGCAGGCAGCGCCGGGTCCACGTAGGGATGCAGGTCCACACCGCGTTCGGTGGCGCCCGAGACCAGCGCGAGGCACACGTCCTCGACCAGCTCGCGCAGCGCCACCGGTTCCGGGACGATCGCAAGCTGTCCGGCCTCGATCTTCGAGAAATCGAGGATGTCGTCGATGATGCCGAGCAGCGAAAACGCCGAATTGCGGATCGTGCGCGCCATGTCCTGCTCGTGCTCGGGCAGCGCGCGCCGGCTCAGGATCTCGGTCATGCCGATGATGCCGTTGATCGGGGTGCGGATCTCGTGGCTCATCGTGGCGAGGAACACCGATTTGGCGCGGCTGGCGCGTTCGGCCTCGTCGCGTGCGCGCTCCAGCGCGCGGTTGCTTTCCAGCAGCGCCCTGGTGCGCTCCGCCACACGCTCCTCCAGCCGCTCCTGCTCGATTCGTACCGCCCTATTCGCCTCGCCGAGTTCCGCGGCCGCATGTTCGAGCCTCTGCAAGGCCTGCTGCAGTTCGCTGATATCGCTGAGCACGATCACTATGTGCGTTGCGCAGCCGTTTGCACCGACGATCGGTGCCACCGAGGACTTCGTCCAGAACTCGCTGCCATCCTTGCGGCGGTTCGCGATCGTCACGCGCTCCGTGCTTCCCTTGAGCACTGCCTCCATCATGCTGAAGGCGGTGCCGCGGACTTCGCCATCGGGCAACAGGAAAGTGGGACTGCCGCCCAGCACCTCGTCGCGGGAATAGCCGGTGATGCGCTCGAAGGCCGGGTTCACATAGCTGATTCCGGGGTCGGGCTCGAGCGCGTGGATGCATATCCCGTCGGCGCTGGCCTCGATCGCCTGTTCGAACAGACGACGCGCTTCCTCGAGTTGGTGCTGGCGCGTGATGTCGTGCTGGGTGCTGATCCATTCGACGATCGCGCCATCGGCGTCGCGGGTGGGGAACACCGAGACGTGGGTCCAGCGCAGTGCACCGGTCCTGGTCTGCATCGGCAGCTCTCCTTGCCAGCCGTGTCCGGACTGGATGGTCTCGCGGGCCGACTGGAGGATCGCCGGGTGACGAGTGAAGTCCTCCATCATCGGCGAGCGTGCACCGAGCAGCTCGTCCTCGCGGTAGCCGGACAGGGTCAGGTAGCTGGCATTGACATAGCGCACGATGCCCTGCGCGTCGGCCACCATGATCGCCGACGGGCTCTGCTCGACCACCTGTGACAGTCGCCGCAGGCGTTCGTCGATCCGCCGCTGCTCGCTGATGTCGGTGTGCGAAATCACCACGAAACACAACCCGGACCCGAGCAGGCGCGCCGCGCGCACGCGGAACCAGCGCTGCAGATCCGGTGCGTCGCAGGGATACTCCATCACGAATTCGTCCTGGCCGTGGCGCAGCACGGCGAGCAACCCGTCGCGGAAGCGGCGCGCAAACGGGCGCGATTCGGCGCGCCTCGGATCGTCGTCGGTTAGCGAACGCTCGCACACCGCCAGGTAGTCGACGCCCTCGCTCAGCCGCGCCGGGTCGCCATCGTTGGCCAGCGCGAACTGGCGCCAGGCGTCGTTGACCAGCACGATCTGCGCGTTGTCGTCGATCACGCAGATGTTCGCGCCCAGGCTGTCGAGCGTGGATTGCGTGAGTTGCTGCGAGACGCGCAGCGCCCCCTCGGCACGCTTGCGTTCACTGATGTCGTTGTAGGTGTACAGCGCCCCGATCGTCTCGCCGTGGCGCGTGCGCAGCGGCGTGGCATTGACCGTGTAGAAGCGGCGCGCGTCCGGGTTCACGCGCTCGCGGATGCAGATCTCCAGATCGCGCAGCACACCGTCCACGGCCAGGTCGAAGACCACCGAGTCGCCGTCGGGAAACGGCGTGACGCCGTCCCCGAGGCACAGCTCGTAGCGCTCCCGCCAGCTCCGGCGCCAGGTTGCCAGGTCGGCGCTGCCCATCCATTCGCGCGCCTTGCGGTTCGCGGTCGTGATGCTTCCCGCGCTGTCGGTGGCGATCACGGCCTCGGTCAGGTTTTCCAGCAACAGCCCGTCGAAGCTCTTGCGGCGCTGCAGTTCGCGGCGGACCATCGCGTCACGCGCCGCGTTGAGCAGCACGATCAGGCTGCTCAGCAGAGCGATGGCCAGGCCACTCAGCAGATAGGGACCGGAGACCGCCGCCCAACCCGGTGTCCAGCGCCCCGGGCGCGGGCTGATCGCAAGCTCCCAGTTGCGTCCGCCGAATTCGATACGCTTCCGGTACGTGGGAACATCGCTGCCGGCCGCCTCGTCCAGCGTATCGAGCAGAACCCGGTCTGCGTCCCCCGCCGCCGCGGCAGCGGCAGGGGACGCCTCGCCGAGGTCACTCACGGCCACCCCCAGACCGAGCCGGCGTGCCTCGGCCGCGAGCGGATCCAGCATCGCCTCGACGTCGAACACGGCGGTCATGAAGCCGCGCAGCGCCGCCCGACGCTCGCCGAGTGTCGCCACGACGGGGTCCAATACCGAGTCGTAGACCGGCAGGAACAGCAGCACACCCTGGCGCCGTACCCGCGCGAGCAGCACCGGGGGTGTGGCGCGTGCGGCATCGGCGGCCAGCGCCCTGGCCATCGCGCGGCGTTGCACCACGCCGGCGCCGAGATCCAGCCCGACGATGGCTGCGTTGTTCCGCTCGGGAACCGTGAGCGTGACCGGGTAGTGTTCCGCGCGCTCCGCCGCGTCCACCCGCTCACCGCTCGCGTCGATCTCGAAGATGCGGAAACTGTCGCCCAGGAACCGGCGGGCCGCCGCCTCGAAAGGGGCGCGCCTCGCAGCGCTGACGCGCGGAACCCATTCGATCGCGATCAGTCCGGACCGGTACGCGGTGTAGGCGTTGAAGCGGCTGAACTCCTCCGGCGTGATGCGTTCGCTGGCCGCCAGGAAGCGCTCGTTCGCGCGCAGCGGTGCGGGCTCGTCGGCGAGCGGCGCAACGTGCAGGCGGTCGATACTCTGCGCATCGGCCTCGAACGCACGGCGCGCCTCGTCGGTTTCCATACGCGCGATCAGGTGATGGGCGGCACCAATCACGACCGCCGTCAACAGCAGCGGCGCCGCAATCGCGATCACCGCGCGCATACCGGCCCGACGGAAATGGCAGCACGCGTAGCACGCCGGCCCGAGCAGCAGCACCCCCAGTGTGTTCGCGATCCACCAGGCGAACCACAGCCCATGGGTGTCTCCGCCGCGCAGCGTCACGCCCAGGGTGCCGATCGCCGCCGCGATCGCGCAGGCGGCCGGCCCCGCCACCGCCAGCAGCAGGACCAGATCGCGAACCTGCCCGCCCTTGAGGATCGCCGTCTCGAGACGGCGGCCGATGAGCGCGCCCAGCACGGCCTGCACGGCGGAGCCACCGGCGATCAGCATACCGGTCGCGAAGGAGAGCAGCGACCAATCCCGGGTTCCCTGGAACAGCAGCGAACCGAGCAGCACCGCCGGCCAGAAGCGCAACCCGTGGACCAGCAGCATGGCCACGCCGAAACCGGCCGACAAGGTGACCGGAGGGATCGCGGCCGGATGAACGGCAGCCAGATGAGCTCCCAAGTCGAGGGCCGCGTAACCCAGCGCGATCAGAACGAACCGTAGCCAGTGCGAGTGGGCGTGCGGCATCGCGGCGGTCACTGGGCCCGGGACGGCCTGCCTGTGGTGGTGCCTGTGCGACGGGCGCGGTGCAGGAGCGGCATTGCGTACTCCGGTGCGAGGGGGCTTTGAGACACGGACGCGCCGGTTAGCATAGTCTCGCTGCCATACGTCGCCAAGCGAAGCAGAATGCTCCTCGCGGTCCGGGCTGTGCCCGGACATTTGTTCGGCCGTAGGTCCGGGCTGTGCCCGGACATTTGTTCGGCCGTAGGTCCGGGCTGTGCCCGGACATTTGTTCGGCCGCAGGCCGAACCTACGGGGACATCTGTTCGGCCACAGGCCGAACCTACGGGGACATCTGTTCGGCCGCAGGCCGAACCTACGGGGACATCTGTTCGGCCGCAGGCCGAACCTACGGGGACATGTTCGGCCGCAGGCCGAACCTACACCGGCAGCGGGAAATGATTTATGGTGCGCGGAAAATAAACCGGCACAGGGACAACCCGCGCTTGGTGAATCACGGACTTTCCCGGCAAGGCGCGCTCGACCGGGCGCTGGCGGACGGTTTGCGCGCGCTGGGCGGCGAGCGCTTCCCGGGCACCCTGGCCGATCTGCTGCAGGCGATGGTTCCCGCCGACGACGTGATGGTCGTGCTGTTTCGCGAGGGCGGCGCGCCCGAACTCGCCTGCGATCGCAGCGCCGGCCGCGAAGGCCCGGCCAACGTGGCGCTGTACCTGAAGGCCGCCTACCTGCTCGATCCCTTCTATCGCGCCTTCGCCGACGGCGCCACCGAGGGCTGTTTCCGCCTGCAGGAACTCGCGCCCGCCGCGTTCCGTTCCACCGAATACTACCGCCTGCACTACGCGCGCACCGGCATAAGTGACGAGATCGGTTACCTGCTGCATCCTGCACCAGCGCTGTGCGTGCATGTCTCGCTGGCACGCCGCGGCCCGCGCGCGCGTTTCACCGCCGCGGAACTGCGCCGCCTGCGCGAATTCGAACCCGTGCTGCGCGAACTCGCGGCCCGCCACTGGGCGCCACCGCCAAACGGCGATGCACGCCCGCTGACCCGGCAGCTGGATTCGGCGCTGGAATTCTTCGGCCGCGACTTCCTCACCGAACGCGAGGCCGAGGTGCTGCAACTGCTGCTGCGCGGACATTCGACGAAATCGATCGCCGAGCGGCTGCGCATCTCGCCGGAGACGGTCAAGCTGCACCGCAAGCACAGCTACGCGAAACTCGACGTCTGCTCGCAGGCCGAACTGTTCCACCTGTTCATCGATTCGCTGGGCAGCGGCGGCGCCTGGCGCGGCGGTGATCCGCTGACCGGGTACCTGAACCGTGAAAGGCCCGCCGGCGCGCTTGCCGGACCGTGAGTCCTGAACCGGAGTCCACCCGCATGACCGCTACACTGCCCCGCATCGCACTGCTGTTCCTGACGCTGCTGGCCGCGCCGCTCGTGCTGGCCGCCGACACCTCCGCCGCACTGCGCACGGTGTTCGCGGACTACGAGCAGGACTATCTGCGGCTCAATCCGCACGAGGCGACACTGCGCGGCGACCGCCGCTACAACGCGGTGCTCGCCGACGAGATCAGCGCGCGCTGGCTGGCCGACGAGCTGGCGATGACACGCCGCCATCTGCAGCGCCTGGACACCATCGAACAGCGGATGCTGAGCCTGGCCGAGCAGGTCAGCGTAGCGACGTTCCGCTTCAACCTCGAGCTGGTGCGCGAGCGCCACGATTCCGGCTTCGCGGCGCGCCAGGCGCTGATGCCGCTCACGCAGTTCAACGGGCTTCACCTCGAACTGGCGCAACTCGGCTCGGGCAGCGGCTTCCAGCCGTTCGCGGACCGGGCCGACCACGAAGCCTGGCTGGCGCGCGCCGGTGCCTGGCCCGAGTGGGTGGCGCTGGCGATCGCGAACATGCGCCGCGGCGTCGAGACCGGCGTGGTGCTGCCACGCGTGCTGGTCGAGCGCATCCTGCCGCAACTCGAGGCGCACATCGTCGACGATCCGGCCCGCAGCGTGTTCTGGGGTCCGGTGGCGAAACTGGCGCCCGGGCCGGAGCGCGAGGCACTCGAGCCGCGCTATCGGGCGCTGATCACGACCCGCATCGTTCCCGGCTATCGCGCGTTGCGCGATTTCATGCACGACGAATACCTGCCCGCGGCGCGCACCACGGTCGGCCGTTCGGCGCTCGCGGACGGGGCGACGTGGTACGCGCTCGACATCCGCGCCAACACCACGCTGCCCGCCACCGCCGCGCAGATCCACCAGACGGGGCAGGAGCAGGTGGCGCTGCTCGCGCGCGAGATGGACCGCGTGCGCGAGCGACTCGGCTTCGAGGGCGACCTGCGTGCGTTCTACGATCAGCTGCGCAGCAGCGATGCGTACCTGCATGCGAACGAGGAGGCGGCGCTGGGCGCGTATCGCGCCATGAAGCAGCACGTTGCCGAGCGTGTCGGGCAGTACTTCGGTCGCCTGCCGCGCGCCGACTACGAGGTGCGGCCGGTCGAGGCCTTCCGCGCGGCGAGCGCCGCCGGCGGCAGCTACCAGCGCCCGGACGCGGGCGGGACGCGTCCCGGCGTGTTCTACCTGAACACTTCGGATCTCACGCGCATCCCGACCTACGAGACGGTGGCGTTGTCGCTGCACGAGGCGGTGCCGGGACATCACTTCCAGTCCTCGCTCGCCACCGAGTCCACGCACCTGCCGGACTTCCAGCGCTTCGGCTGGATCACCGCCTACGGCGAGGGCTGGGCGCTCTACGCCGAGACGCTGGGGCACGGCATGGGCCTGTACGAGGACCCGCTCGCCCTGCTCGGCTTCCTGCACAGCCGCTTGTTCCGCGCCAACCGTCTCGTCGTCGACACCGGGCTGCACGCCTTCGGCTGGTCGCGCGAGCGCGCGATCCAGCATTTCCTCGACAATTCGCCGATGTCGGAGGCGGACGCGCGGGCCGAGGTCGAACGCTATATCTCGTGGCCGGGGCAGGCACTGGCGTACATGAGCGGCGCGCTGGAGATCCAGCGCCTGCGCGACCACGCGCAGCAGACGCTCGGCAACCGCTTCGATCTGCGCGCCTTCCACGACGAAGTGCTGGCCGACGGCGTGGTGCCGCTGCCGGTGCTGCAGCAGAAAATCGAACGCTGGATCAAAGCAGCACGTTGACGATCGCGTTGCCGATGCCGATCAACGCCGCGCCCGAGATCAGGCCGGCGCAGATCGGCTCGCAGCCCTCGACCCACAGCGCGTGGGCGCGCGTCCCGGGCGCCGGACGAGTGCGACCCATCCACCAGAACAGCAGCGCGCCGAGGAACATCGCGAAGCTCGCTTCCGGCGGAAGCACCACGCCGAGCCCGATCGCGACCGGCGACAAGGGAAAACGGCCGTTGCTGCGGATGCGCGCCACCTCGAAGGCGACCGCGGTCAGTGCCGCGAACGCCATCGCGACGAGTGCGCTCGCGGGCAGGCCGGCAAGTCCGTTGGCGATCAGGTCCGCGACGCCCTTCCACTGCAGCGCGGCCGGCATCGCGAACTGCTCCGAAACGATCGTCGACACCGAGCGCTGGCCGTTCGCATCCGGCGGCAGGAACAGCAGGAAGAACAGCGGCGTCGCGGTCAGCGATCCGGCGAAGATGCCGATCACGTGCCCGATCGCCTGCTGGCGCGGCTTCGCGCCCAGCATGTAGCCGGGCTTGATGTCGGAGAGCAGGTTGGCCGCGTTGGAGGCGATCTCGGCGGTCATGCCGGCCGGGATCAGGTTGCTGGCCGGGTTCGCGCGATCGATGGCGCCCATCGTGAACTGCGTGATCTTCGACAGCGCGCCGGTCGGGGTCCACGAAGTCAGCGCCATCGAGTTCGTGCAGATCACGGTCAGCACGAAGATCAGCGGCAACGACACGAAGGCGAGCAGCCACGGCACGCCGAAAAAGGCGTGCGTGACCCAGGCGCCGAGCACGCTGAACAGCGGCACGCCGACCGCCGACATCCACAGCGGCAGCTCGATGTGGCCCAACACGTCGGGGCCGCGCGGTCCCTTGCGTGCGAGCGACGCCAGCGCGCTCGTGAACAGCTCCGGGCGTGCCAGCAGTCCGACCAGCGAACCCGCGACCATCATCGTGACCGCCCACCACAGCGACCACTGGTTCACGATCTCGGCGCGCGAGATCGGCACCAACACGCCTGCGGGCGACAGGTACTCGCGAATGTCGCCGTTGCGGATCATCAGCGGCGCGAGCACGGCGAAGTTGACCACTGCGCCGAGCAGGCAGCTGCTCGCGACGCGGATCCCCATCAGCCCGCCCACCCCGACCATCGCCACGTCGAGCGTGAAGCGCAGGCCGAGCTGGCGGATGTCGACGCCGAGGATGCGCGGGATCCAGCCGCCGACGCGCTCTGCCCACAGGTAGTAGTAGGTGTCGAAGCGCTCGCTGAAATGCCACGGCTCGCGCAGCCCGGCCCAGCGGTCCAGGCGCAGCAGGCGGAACTGCAGCAGGCGCATCCAGCCGTCGCTGGAGACGAACTGGTACAGCGCGGCCAGCGAGGCGCTCGCGGCGAGCAGGCGCGCCTTGAACATGCCCTCGGCCGCGTGCCCGTCGTACAGCGAATCGAGCACCACGCCGCAGGCCCGACCCTCGGGAAACGGCAGCTGCTCCTCGTTGATGAAACGGCGTTTGAGCGGAAACGCGACCAGCACGCCGAGGATCGAGATCACCGTGGTCCAGATCACCATCTGCCACCACGGCACGATGTGCCCGGTGACCAGCATGTACGCAGCGAGGCTGGAGATCAGCGGCGTGATCATGTAGCCGGCCGCGGTCGCGATCGACTGCGTGCAGTTGTTCTCGAGGATCGTCAGGTCACTTACCAGCCCCGTACCGGCCAGCACGCGGAAGATCGCGAACGCGAGGATCACCGAGGTGAGCCCTACGCCGATCGAGATGCCGGTCTTGCCGCCGATGTAGAGCGCCGTCGCCGCGAGCACGCCGCCGAGCACGAAGCCGGTGAGCCCCGAGCGCAGCGTGAGCTGCGCCATCTCTCCCCGGTAGACGTTCTCGAGCCACCAGCGGTCCTTCTGCCCGCGCGTCCAGCCGCGGATCCGGGCCTCGTCGAGTTGCAGCAGCGCCATGGTTCAGCGCGCGTCCCGCATCACTTCGCCGCCCTTGATCACCACGGCTACGGCCTCGAGCAGCGTGACGTCGGCGGTCGGGTCGCCCGCCACCGCGACGAGGTCGGCGTAGCGGCCCGGTTCGATCACCCCGACGTCGGCGCTGTCGAGCGCCTCGGCCGCGTTCAGCGTGGCGGCGCGGATCGCGTCGATCGGTTTCATGCCGTACTCGACCATCCAGCGGAACTGGCGCGCATTGTCGCCGTGCGGGTGCACGCCGGCATCGGTGCCGTAGACCATCTTCACGCCGGCAGCGAAGGCCTTGCGAAAGCCCTCGCGCTGGATTTCGGCGATCTCGCGGTCCTTGCGCAGGTTGTCCTCGAGCACGCCGTTGCGCCGCCCCTCGGCCTGCGTGTACTCGGTGTTGTAGATGTCCATCGACAGCCAGGCGCCCTTCTCGCGCGCGAGCCGGATCCCCTCGTCGTCGATCAGGCTGGCGTGCTCGATGGTGTCCACGCCGGCGCGGATCGCGTCCTTGATGCCCGCCGCGCCGTGCGCGTGCGCGGCGACCCGCAGCCCCTGCATATGCGCCTCCTCGACGATCGCGCTCATCTCGCGCAGGCTGAGCTGCTGCTGCCCCGGCTCGGTGTTGCGCGAGAACACGCCGCCGGTGGCGCAGATCTTGATCAGCTGCGCGCCGTACTTGCGCAGCTCGCGCACGCGCTTGCGTCCCTCGTCCGGGCTGTCGGCGTTGTAGGGGCTCCGCTCGCGCATCGACGGCGGGAAGAAGGTCGAGTCGCAATGCCCGCCGGTCGAGCCGAAGGCGTGCGCGGCGCTCACGATGCGCGGCCCGCGCACCTTGCCGGCGTCGATCGCCTCGCGCAGCCCGACGTCGTTCCACTCGCTGGAGCCCACGTTGCGGATCGTGGTGAAGCCGGCGTCCAGCGTGCGCGCGGCGTTGGGCACCGCGATCATCGACCAGAAGCGGTCGTTGAACTGCAGCCCCGTGTAGCCGCCGTACTGCGGATCGCCGTCGATGTGCGTGTGCATGTCGATCAGGCCCGGCAGCAACGTCATGCCGTCGAGCCGGATCACGGTCGCCTCGGGCGAGCCGGGCGCCGGTTGCGCGCCGTGCGTCACCGCGACGATGCGTCCCTCGCGCACCAGGATCGACGGGCTGTCGAGCAGGCGTCCACTGCGCACGTCGAGCAGGCGTGCCGCCGTGATCAGCGTGTCCGCCGCCTGCGCGGCTCCTGCCACCAGCAACAGTCCCAGCGCCAGTATCCGTCTCACGACCACCCCCTCATTCCGCCGGCTTCGGACTACAGGTCCAGGTACGCATCGTATTCGACCGCCGGCACGCGGGTGTTCAGTTCCTCGAGCTCCTGCCACTTCGAGCCGAGGTACACGCGCCGGATTTCCTCGCCCAGATACTCGCCGACGAACTCCGAACGCTCGAAGGTGCGCAGCGCGTCGGGCCAGAAGCGCGGCAGCCCCGGCGGATGCTGCGCGTAGGCATCGCCGGCCACCGGCGCCGGCGGCTGCAGCCGGTGCTCGATGCCCTGCAACGCGCCGGCGAGCAGCGCGGCCACCGCCAGGTACGGGTTCGCATCGGCCCCGCAGACGCGGTGCTCGAGGCGGATCGCACGCCGCGAACCGCCCGGGATGCGCACCGCGGTGGTGCGGTTCTCGTACCCCCAGGTGGGCGCGTGCGGCGCGTGCGAACCGGGGCGGAAACGGCGGTAGGAGTTGGCGTTCGGCGCGAACAGCGCCATCGCCTCGCCCATCGTCGCGAGGCAGCCGGCGACCGCGTGGCGCAGCATCGGGCTGCCGTGGTCGGTGTCGTCGTCGAACACGTTGCGTCCGTCGGCGTCGATCAGGCTGAAATGGATGTGCATGCCGCTGCCGGCGAGGTGCCCGAACGGCTTGGCCATGAACGAAGCGTGCCGGTTCCCGGCACGCGCGACGCCGCGGATCGCACGCTTGAGCAGCAGCGCCTCGTCGCAGGCGCGCAGCGCGTCGTCGCGGTGCAGCAGGTTGATCTCGAACTGTGACGGGGCCGCCTCGGTGATCAGCGTGTCCACCGGCAGTCCCTGCACGCGCGCGGCCTCGCGCACGCCGTGCATCAGCTCCGCGATGTCCTGCATCGCGTCGATGCCGTAGGTCTGTCCGCCGATCAGCTCCCGCGCGCCACTGGCGGTCTGCGAGTGCCGCGGCGTGCCGTCGGGGGCGCGCTCGCGCTCGAACAGGTAGAACTCCATCTCGGCCGCCACCACCGGACGCAGGCCGAGCCGCGCGTAACGTGCCAGCACGCCGGCCAGCACGGTGCGCGCATCGCCGGCGTAAGGCCTCGCATCCACGCTGCCCATCGACACCAGCAACTGCCCCGTGGGCCGCGCGAGCCACGGCACCCGTGTCAGCGTGCCGGGCACCGGCAGGCACACGCCGTCGGCGTCGCCGTCGGCGAACACGGTGGCGCCGATGTCACGGCCCCAGATGTCGAAGGCAACCGTCGACACCGGCAGCTTGTAGCCGCCGGTGAACACCTTGCCCAGGCCATCGCGGCCTACCCACTTGCCGCGCATCTGGCCGTTGATGTCCGGCAGCAGCACCTCGACGACCTCGACGTCGGGGTTACGCTGCAGGAACTGCGCGGATTCGCTGCGGGACTGCGCTTCGCTGTGCATGCTGTCACCGGCCCTGAACGGCGAAGCCGGCGGGGACGCCGGCTTCGCTGTGGCTGGGGTATCGTCTCAGAAGTTCATGTAGGCGCTGGCGCCGAAGGTGCGCGGCTTGGCTGGCCACACCAGCGTGTTGGTCAGCCCGTAGCCGTACTCGTTGCGCGGGTCGGCGTTGGCCCAGCCGCGCTCGAAATACTCCTCGTCGAAGGCGTTCTCGACGTAGACCGTCACGCCCCAGCCACCCTCGTCGTCGTAGCCGGTGCGGAAGTTCCACTGGCCCCACGAATCGACCGCGATCGCCTCGATGTTGTCGAGGTCGCTGTACATCTTGTCCTGGAAGCTGTACTCGCCCTTGGCGAACATCTCGCCGCACCACACCGGCGCGCGCCAGCTCAGGTGCACCGCACCGCTCCACTCGGGCGCCATCGGCATGCGGTTGCCGCCGCAATCCTCGCAGACGCCGATCGCGTTCATCTCCTTCGCGTCGCTGATCTCGGAGTCCATCCACGCCAGCGCCGCGAACAGGTCGAGATGCTCGCCGATCAGCCAGCGCGCATCGAGTTCCAGACCGGTGTTCTCGGCTTCGCCCAGGTTCTGGACCAGCTGCGAGCCCTGGTCGAAATAGATCAGCTGCAGGTCTTCGTAGACATAGGTGAACAGCGCCGCGTTGAGTTGCAGCGTGTCGTCGAGCAGGCGCGTCTTCACGCCGGCCTCGTAGCTGATCGAGGTCTCCGGATCGAACACCGTCGGCACGCTGTCGGGCGATGCCTGCCCGCTCGGGGTGACGTCGATCTCGCCGTCGCCGTCGGCATCCGGCACCGTGATGCCGAAGGTGCCGAAGCCGCCGGCCTTGTAACCGGTGGAGACGTTCGCGTACAGCGAGACCTGGTCGTTCAGTTCGTAGTTCACGGCCACGCGCGGCGTGAATTCGTTCCAGTCGTCGTCGGCGTGCACCCAGCCGCGGGTGTGGTACTCCCACGAGAAGTTGTTGCCGAGCGCACCACCGCTGTTGGCCACGCGCGTGCGCATGTCCTTCTCGTCGTAGGTCCAGCGCGCACCTACGGTGAGGTCGAGCCGGTCGCTGAGCGCCCAGGTCACGTCACCGTAGAAGGAGACGCCGCGGCTCTCCATGTCGTTCCACGAATCCTCGCTCTTGCGGCCCACGATGTCCGCCGGATCGATGTCCGCCTCCCAGTACTCCTCGAACACCGGGTCGTTGCAGCCGCCCGTTACGGGAGCGCTGAAGTCCCCGGCGTCGGTGCGCCCGACCGCGTTGCACAGCGCGTTCTCGTTGTAGCCGAACAGGAACTGGCCCTCGACCAGTTCGACGTAGCCGGCCGCGCCTACGAACCAGCTCACGCGGTCGCCGTCGAAATTCAGCCGCACTTCCTGGCTGTAGTACTCGACGTCGTTGTCCTGTCCGTACAGGTTGATGCGTTCGGGACGCGCGTCGTAGTCCTCGAGGTACTCGAATTCGTAGGTCTTGAAGCCCGTGATCGAACTCAGGCTGTAGTTCTCGCCCAGGTCCCAGCGCAGGTTCGCGGTCAGCGAATAAATCCCGGAGCGGTCGTAGCCACGGTCGCCGAGGTCGGTGTTCACCTCGTCCTCGTCCAGCCCCAGGCTGGGATCCCAGTACACCGAGGGATCCTGGCTGCGATCCTCGGCGCCGAAGGACACCACCGCGTCGAAGTCCTCGCCGGCATAGCGCAGCGCCACGCGCGCCGAAAGTTGTTCGTGCCCGCCGAGGTCATCGCCGCCGGCGAGGTTGTCCAGCCAGCCGTCGTCGCGCATGCCCTGCAGGTTGGCGCGCAGGTACCAGTTCTCGCCGAGCGGCAGGTTGACCATGCCGTGCGCCTCGAGGTGCCCGAACTCCTCGACGCCGGCACTCAGGCGCGCCTCGAACTCGTCGATCGGCTTGTTGGTGATGATGCTGACCGCCCCGGCGATCGCGTTGCGCCCGAACAGCGTGGCCTGCGGGCCCTTCACCACCTCGACGCGCTCGATGTCGTAGAAGTTCATCTGCACGCCGCCGTTGCGGCCCTGCCAGACGCCGTCGGTGAAAATCGGCACCGAGGGGTCGCCGCCGATGCCGAAGTCGTTGGTCACGATGCCGCGGATCGCGAGCGCATCGATGAAACTGTCCTCGGTCTTGCCGTTGAAGCCGGGGGTGAGGTCGACCAGGCCGCGGATGTCGCCGACGTTGGAATCGACGATGAAATCCCCGCTGTACGCCGAGACGGCGACCGGGATCTCCTGCAGCGTCTGCTCGCGCTTCTGCGCGGTGACGATGATCTCCTCGAGCACCGGGGCGGCGAGCACGGGTGGCCCCGCCGCGGCCACCGCCAGCGCGAGCAGCGTGCGAGCCGCGTCAAAACCGTTCTTGTTCATCATTCACCCTCCTGGAGCGGCCATAGCGGCCGATTGTCCCTTGCCGGCGCAGGCGGGCAATACCCCGCCAGAGGTAGTTCTAGCAGTTCTGGCGGCATTGCGCGACCGCATCGCGGCACCGAAGGCAGCGAACAATTTCACGCTGGCGGCGTGCTCGCGGAAACGCCATTCCGGATGCCACTGCACGCCGACGGCGAAGGCCGGCGCGCCGATCACGCTCACGGCCTCCACCAGTCCATCCGGTGCGCGCGCCTCCACGCGCAGCCCCGGCGCCAGGCGATCGATCCCCTGCGCGTGCAGCGAGTTGACCGCGAACGGCGCCGGACCCAGCAGTTGCTCGAACACACCGCCCGGCTCGACCGCCACCGGATGCACGGGGGCGTACTGACGTTCGCGGTCGTGGTGGTCGCTGGCGCGGTGATCGCGCATTCCCGCCACCTCCTGTACGCGCTGGTGCAGCGTGCCGCCGAGCGCGACGTTGAGTTCCTGCATGCCGCGACAGACGCACAGCAGCGGCACGCCGCGCGCGATCGCGAGCGGGATCAGATCCAGCGTGCCGGCGTCGCGCTGCGGGTCGTGCAGGGTGCCCGGCACGCTGGGGGCTCCGGCGTAGCGCTGCGGTTCGACGTTCGACGGGCTTCCGGGCAGGAACAGCCCGTCGAGCGCATCGAGCAGCGCCGCGAGCGGCATCAGCTCCGACAGCGGCGCGAGGTCGCGCCCCCCGCCGGTGGCCGGCAACAGCAGGGGCAGCGCCTGCGCGCCGTGCGCCACCGCATCGATGTACTTCTCGCCGACGCCGTGGAACGGGTGCAGGCCGCGCTCGAACACGTCGCAGGGAATCCCCACCACCGGAATGCCGTCGATCGCCATCGCTGCTCGAACCTCCTGCTCCGCTCTACCCCTCGCGGGGTAACTTCGTTGACACTGCCAGGGCGCGATGTTCCCATTCTAACCATGGAAGTTACCGGCAAGGCATCATGACGAACACCGCGAAGGCGCGCTGGCAGGAGCTCGATCGCGCACACCACCTGCACCCGTTCACCGACTTCCACGACCTCGCGGAGCGCGGCACGCGGGTGATCACCGGCGCACACCACATCTACATCCGCGACGCCGACGCGCGCGAGTACCTCGACGGCATGTCCGGGCTGTGGTGCTGCAACCTCGGCTACAGCCGCGGGGAGATCATCGACGCGGTCGCACGCCAGCTGCGCGAATTGCCGTTCTACAACAACTTCTTCCAGTGCGCGCACCCGCCCTCGATCGAACTCGCCCGCGTGCTGGCGGAACTCGCCCCGGCGCACATGAACCACGTGTTCTTCACCAACTCCGGCAGCGAGGGCAACGACACCGTGGTGCGCATGGTGCGCCGCTACTGGGACCTGCGCGAAAAGCCGTCGAAGCGCTGGATCATCAGCCGCGCCAACGCCTATCACGGCAGTACCATCGCCGGCGCCAGCCTGGGCGGCATGGGCTTCATGCACCGGCAGTTCGACGTGCTGCCGTGGGTCACGCACATCCGCCAGCCGTACTGGTACGGCGAGGGCGCCGGGATGTCGCGCGAGGAGTTCGGCCTCGAGGCGGCACGCGCGCTGGAGGCGAAGATCGGTGAACTCGGCGCGGACAATGTCGCGGCATTCATCGCCGAGCCGATCCAGGGCGCCGGCGGCGTGATCATCCCGCCCGAGACCTACTGGCCCGAAGTGCGGCGAATACTGGCGAAATACGACATCCTGCTCGCGATGGACGAGGTGATCTGCGGCTTCGGGCGCACCGGCAAATGGTTCGGCGCGACGCACTACGGGCTCGAACCCGACCTGATCACCTTCGCGAAGGGAGTCACCAACGGCTACCAGCCGCTCGGTGGCGTGCTGGTGGGCGAGCGCGTGGCGCGGGTGCTGACCACCGGCGGCGGGGAGTTCGGCCACGGCTTCACCTACTCGGGACATCCGGCATCGTGCGCGGCCGGGCTGGCGACACTGGCGATCCTGCGCGCGGAGAACGTGCTGGATCACGTCGAGCGCGTCGCGGCCCCGCACCTCGCGCGGCGCTGGGCCGGGCTCGCGGAGCATCCGCTGGTCGGCGAGGCGCGCACGCTGGGGTTGTTCGGCGCGCTGGAGCTCGTGAAGGACAAGCGCACCCGCGAGCGCTTCCAGCCGTCCGGGCGCGCCGGCATGGTGTGCCGCCAGGCGAGCCTCGACCACGGCCTGGTGATGCGCGCCACCGGTGATTCGATGATCATCGCGCCGCCGCTGATCTGCACTACGGCCGAGATCGACCTGCTGGTCGAACGCGCACACAAGGCGCTCGACCAGGCCGAGCGCGAGTTGCGCGGGGTCTGATACGCGAGCGCGAGGGCGCCACGGAGGGACGCGATGTGAACGGTGAGGCCGGAGTCCCTGCGAGCGCCCCGATCACCGCGCACGATCCGCACTACCGCGGCGAGCCCGATCTGCTCGACAAGGGGCTGCGTCACGACTCGATCGGACTCGGGGGCAGCACCGCGATGGCGGTGTCCTGCGTGGCGCCGGTTTACGCGCTGGCCGCCGCACTGGGCCCGACGGTGCGCGAAGTCGGCGTGCAGATGCCGGCGGTGTTCCTGGCCGGATTCGTCCCGATGCTGCTGGTGGCCTTCGGCTACCGCGCGCTGAACCGCGTCATTCCCGACGCCGGCACCTCGTTCACGTGGACCGTGAAGGCCTTCGGCCCCTACAGCGGCTGGATGTGCGGCTGGGGGCTGATCATCGCCACCGTGATCGTGCTGTCGAACACCGCCGGTATCGCCGCGACGTACTTCTACCTGTTCCTCGGCGCGCTGTTCGACGACCCCGTGATCCGCGACTTCGGCACCAGCCGCGCCGTCAACGTGGCTACCACCGCGGTGTTCGTCGCGCTGGCCACCTGGGTGGCCTGGCGCGGCATGATCACGGCCAAGCGCGTGACCTACGTGCTGGTGACGTTCCAGATGGTGGTGCTGCTGCTGTTCTGCGCGCTCGCGCTGGACAAGGCGAGCGCGAGCGCTGCACCGGGCGCGCTCGCGTTCGAGTGGCGCTGGCTGAATCCATTCGAAATCCCGTCGGCGGCCGCGCTCGCCGCGGGGCTGTCGCTGTCGATCTTCATTTACTGGGGCTGGGACGTCAGCCTGTCGGCGAACGAGGAAACCAGCGGCAGCGAGCGCACGCCGGCGCTGGCCGCGCTGGCCTCGCTGGTCATGCTGGCCGGCACCTACGTGCTGGTCGCCATTTCGACCCAGATGTTCGCCGGCGTCGGCGACACCGGCATCGGGTTGCGCGCCGACGCCACGCAGGACAACGTGTTCGAGGCGCTCGCGGTCCCCGTGATGGGCGACGGGCTGCTGCGCCTGCTGCTGTATGCGGCGGTGCTCGCCAGTGCCGCGTCCAGCCTGCAGACCACCTTCATCCCGGCGGCGCGCACGCTGCTCGCAATGAGCGTCTATGGCGCGCTGCCGGGGATGTTCGCCGAGATCCACCCGGTGCACCGCGTCCCCTCGCGCGCGACGATCGTCTCCGGGGTACTGACCGCGCTCTTCTACGCAGCGATGACGGTGCTCAGCGAGAACGTGCTGGCCGACACGGTCGAGTCGCTGGGACTGATGATCTGCTTCTACTACGGCCTGACCGCGTTCGCCTGCGCGTGGTACTTCCGCCACGAGTACCGGCTGGGACTCGCACCGCTGGTCACCAAAGGGCTGCTGCCGCTGGCCGGCGGCACGATGCTGGCCGCGATGTTCCTGAAACTCAGCGCCGCGACCTTCGACCCGGCCTACGGCAGCGGCGGCGCGATCCTCGGCGTGGGCACCGTGTTCGCGATCGGCGTCGGCATCCTCGGCATCGGCGCGCTGCTGATGCTCGCGTGGCGACTGCGCGCACCGGCCTTCTTCCGCGGCGAAACGCTGCGCCACGACACCCCGGCGCTGGTGATCGCGGAGCCTGTGGCCTGAACCGGAGCCGGAGCCGGTGCCCGCCTTGCACCGACGTTGCATTGCCTATAGCGTACCGGTAGTCAATCGATGCGGAGGAGCGTCGCCATGGGCATTCTGTCGTGGATCGTGATGGGCCTGATCGTGGGCGTGCTGGCGAAGTTCATCATGCCCGGCAAGGATCCCGGCGGCTTCGTGATCACGGTCGCGCTCGGCATCGGCGGCGCCTTCGTCGGCGGCTACATCGGTTCCGCGCTCGGCATCGGCGCCGTGAGCGGCTTCAATCCCGCGAGCATCTTCGTCGCGACGCTGGGCGCGGTGCTGCTGCTCGTCGTCTACCGCGCTATCCGCCGCAACTGAGGCCCCGCGCGAGCGCCACCGGCGCGCGCGCCTCGATGGTCCTGCGACGATCATGACGATCGGAGGCTTCTTCGCTCCCATGCTGTTGCTGCTCGCCGCGGCAGTGGTGGGCGTGCTGGCGTTCCGCCGTCTGAACATCCCGTCCAGCCTCGCGTACCTGCTGGTCGGCGTGCTGTTCGGCGCGCACACGCCGGGCCCCGTGATCGACGTCGCACCGATCCGTGCACTGGCGGAATTCGGCATCGTGTTCCTGCTGTTCACCATCGGCCTGAACTTCTCGATGCCGCAGATCCACGCACTGCGCCACCAGGTGCTGTGGCCGGGCACCGCGCAGGTCGCGCTGACGACGGTCGTGATCGGCATCGGCGCCTGGCTGTTCGGCCTGCCGCCGGCCGCGGCCTTCGTGGTCGGCGCCGTGTTCGCGCAGTCCTCGACCACCGTGATCAGCCGGCAACTGGCCGAACAGGGCGAGGAACACTCGCGCCACGCCCGCCTCGGCATCGCGATGTCGGTGTTCCAGGACGTCACGGCCGTGCCGTTCGTGGTGGTGTTCCCGGTGCTGGCGGTGGGCACCGGATTCGTCACACTGGGCGGTGCACTGGGACTGGCGCTGGCGAAGGCGGCGGTGGCGTTCGCGCTGATCTTCGTGGCAGGCCGCTGGCTGCTGCGCCCGTTGTTCCACCTGGTCGCCGAGCAGCGCTCGGCCGACACCTTCACACTGACCGTGCTGCTGGTCTCGCTCGCTGCGGCCTGGACGACCAGCGCCTTCGGCCTGTCGATGGCCTTCGGTGCGTTTCTCGCCGGCATGATGCTCGGGGAAACCGAGTTCCGCCATCAGGTGGAGTCCACGGTGCGGCCGTTCCGCGATGTACTGCTCGGCCTGTTCTTCGTCGGCATCGGGATGATCTTCGATCCGTTCTCGCTGGGCGGGATCTGGCACCTTGCGCTGCTCGGCGCAGCCACGCTGCTGGCGGTCAAGACGCTGCTGGTCGCGGCAATCGTGCGTGCCGCGGGCAGCGACTGGAGGGAGGCCTGTCGCGTCGGTCTGCTGCTGGCGGTGGGCGGCGAATTCGGCTTCGCGCTGCTCGCGATCGCACTCGAGAACGGCGTGATCGACACGCAGCCGGCGCAGATCGCACTGGCCTCGGTGCTGTTCTCGATCGTGCTGGCGCCGCTGCTGATCCGCCACAACCACGCGATCGCACGGGCCCTCGCGCGCACCGCACGCGATGGCGACACGCCGCCGGCGCCGACGCCCGGAGCGATCGAACTTGCCGTACCGTCGGGCGAGCACGTGGTGATCTGCGGTTACGGGCGCATCGGACAGGGCGTGGCGCGCCTGCTCGATGCCGAACACATCGGCTTCGTCGCGCTCGACCTCGACCCCGGACGCACGCGCGAGGCCTATGCGGCCGGCGAGAAGGTCTTCTACGGCGATGCCGCCGAACGCGACATCCTGGTCGCCGCCGGCATCGACACGGCGCGGCTGCTGGTGATCACGCAGGAGGATCTGCCGATCGCGCTCGGCATCCTGCGCCAGGCACGCGCGCTGCGACCCACGTTGCCGGTCATGGTGCGCACGCGCGACGAGCGTCATTCCACCGAGTTGCGCGAGGCCGGTGCGACCGAGATCGTCGCCGAGACACTCGAGGCGAGCCTGATGATCGCGGTGCACGCGCTGGCGCTGCTCGGGGTGCCGCGTTCGCGGCTCGCCCGGCGCATGATCGAGCAGTACGATTCGCGCTACCGGCTGCTGCGCGGCATATTTCCGCCGAGCTCGATGACGGAGGACGCCGCGACTCAGGACGGTGAGCGCCTGCACACCGTGGTCATCGTCGCGGGCAGCCGCGCGGTGGGCCGCCGGCTCGAGGAACTCGAACTCGGCGAGGTCACGGTGAACGCGCTGGTCAGGAACGGCGTGCGCGCCGCGGAGCCGTCGCCGCAGACGCTGCTCGCGGCCGGCGATGCGCTGGTGCTGTTCGGATCGCCGGCGGGATTGCGCCGGGTGGAGGAAACGATATGAGGGAGCGGAGCGTCCTCGTCGCCACCGATTTCTCGGCCGACGCACAGCGCGCCGCCGAGCGCGCAGCCCGGCTGGGCGCCGCAGGCGTGTTCGCACGCGGCCGGCTGCTGCACGTGATCCAGCAGTCGTGGATCGACAGCTTGCGGCGACTGCTCGACCTGCCGGCCGAGCGCGAACAGGAACTGCTGGCCGCAACCGGCGCGCGGCTGCACCAGGTGGCTCACACGCTCGCCGAACGCTTCGGCTTCGAATTCGAGGCTGGCGCACGCATCGGCAGCGTGGACCAGCTGGTGCGCGAGGAAGCCGCGCGCGCCACGCTGCTCGTGCTCGGAGCCCGCGGATGCCACCCGCTGCGCGACTTCGCGATCGGCACCACCGCGGAGCACCTGCTGCGGCGCACGCACACGCCGCTGCTGGTCGTGCGCCGCGAGGCAGCCGCGGACTACCGCAACGTGCTGGTGGCCACCGATTTTTCGGCGCACGCGGCGCGTGCGCTCGCGCTGGCGTGCATGGTCGCGCCCACCGCGACGATCCACCTGCGCCACATCTACGAAGTGCCGTTCGAAGGCATGCTGCAATTCGCCGGGCTCGGGGACGAGAAGATCGAGGAATACCGCCGGCGCGCGCACGCCGATGCGCTCGAGCAGATGCACCGCTTCGTCGCGGCGTCCGGAGTCGATCCCGCGCGGCTGCACGCGACCGTGAGCAGTGCCGAGCATATCCCCAGCGCGCTGCACGAGGTGTCGCGGGCGATCGGCGCGGACCTGGTCGTCGTCGGCAAGCACGGCAAGAACCTCGCCGAGGACCTGCTGCTCGGCAGCGTCACGCTGCACCTGCTCGCCGAATCCACCTGCGACGTCCTGGTCGCCATGTAGGTCCGGGCTGTGCCCGGACATTTCGGCAAACCCTGTTCGGCCACAGGCCGAACCTGCGCGGAAAGGCGATCAGCCTGTCGATGCCTTGGGTTCGATGCGCGCCAGAGAGATACCGAATCCGCACTGTGCAGCGGTTCCGAGCACGAACTCCTGGTAACGGCGGAACAGTCCGCCCAGATGCGCATCGATCTCCGCCTGGCTGTAATCCAGCGCGTGCTGACAGGCAACGCCACAGGTGGTTGCCCGCTCCAGCGCCGACTCGGCATCGTCCGTGTCGAAATAGACGTTCATGACCCCCTCGCCGTGCTGCGCCAGAAAACCCGACACCGCGCTGTCGCGCTCGCGCCCCGGCAACGGGGCGCACAACTCGATGCCGACGTTCCAGGCAATGGCAACGGCGATGCCGAACGGCGCCCCGGTCCAGTTCGCCTCGCGAAACTCGGCGCCCAGCAGATCGTGGTAATAGCGTCTGGCAGCTTCGATGTCCCGCACCGCCACGATGATCCGGTTGATACCCCTGACACTCATCAGACCCTCCTGCTCACGTTGTGACGAGCGGATGAACACCCACCCGCAGTTGCTGTCGATGATGCGCGCGGAATCCACCGGCCGCCACTGCAGGAGCGAACGGAAGTTGTTGTGGATGTGCCCGGACATGCATTGTTCGGCTGTAGGTCCGGGCTGTGCCCGGACATTCGTTCGGCCACAGGCCGAACCTACGCGGACATTCGTTCGGCCAGAGGCCGAACCTACGCGGACATTCGTTCGGCCACAGGCCGAACCTACGCGCATGCATCGTTCGGCCACAGGCCGAACCTACGGTCCGGCCGGGCCTGCGCTCACCAGCCCATGCGGGCGACGGACCCGGCGAGCGCAAGCAGGCGCTCGGCTTCGGCGACGTGCAGGTTCTCTACCAGCCGCCCGTTCAGGACCACCAGCGCGCTGCCGCGTGCCTGCGCCTCGCGCCAGGCGGCGATGATCTCGTGGGCACGCGCTATCTCGTCGGCCGCCGGCGCGAACACGGTATTCGCGGCGGCGAGCTGCGCCGGGTGGATCAGCGTCTTGCCGTCGAAACCCAGCTCGCGGCCCTGCGCGCAGGCGGCCTGCAGCCCGGCGTCGTCGTGCAGGTCGAGGTGCACGCCGTCGAGGATGTCGAGCCCGTGCGCACGCGCCGCCAGCACGCACTGCGACAGCGAGGCGAGAAAACCAAGCCGTGCCGGCGTGTGCGGCACGCGCAGCTCGCGCGCGAGGTCCGAGGTACCCATCAGGATGCCGGCGATGCGCGGGTGGGCGCCGGCGATCGCGTCGATCGCGAGCACGCCGCGTGCGGTCTCCGCCATGCACCACAGCCGTAACCCCGGACCCACACCGGCGCCCTCGAGCACGCGCACCGCCTGCAGCACGTCCCCGGGCGAGGATACCTTCGGCAGCACGATGCCGTCGACGCCGGTGTTGGCGAAGGCCCGCAGATCGTCGGCGGCCCACGGCGTGTCCAGCCCGTTCACGCGCACCAGCAGTTCGCGTGCTCCGTAGCCTCCCCCGGCGAGCGCGGCGGCGATCTGTGCGCGCGCGGCTTCCTTGGCCGTGGGCGCCACCGCGTCCTCGAGGTCGAGGATCAGCACATCGGCCGGCAGTTCGCGCGCCTTCGCGAGCGCGCGCGGATTCGACCCCGGCATGTAGAGCGCCGAGCGGCGCGGACGGAATGACATGTTCACCTCGTTACGCTGTTCCACAATCCGATCCTGCGCTTCCAAACGGCACACGCTCAGCCGGGCGCAGCTTCACGCCGGTGCCCGCGTCCGCGCTCCGGCAACGGCAGCACCGCTACCGTCTCGCCCAGCAAGCGGCTCATCAGTGCCTGTTGCGCCGCCGGGTCGCCACTGCTGAAGCAGCGTAGCGTGGCCCCGCCGCCCGTATCGCTTCCAAGCACCTCCTCGACCCGCCGCGCGACCGCGTCGCCGGGGTCGATGATGCGCACCGCCGGGCCCACGATGGCGCGGATCGCCGGCAGCAGGAAGGGGTAATGCGTGCAGCCGAGCACGATGGTATCGGCCCCTGCCTCGAGCAAGGGGCCGAGGTGGCGCGCCAGCAGCTCGCGCGTGCGCGGCCCGTCGAGCTCACCTGCCTCGACGCATTCCACCAAGCCACTCGCCGGCTGACCGATCACCCGCGTGAACTGTCCGAAGCGGCGCAGCAGCTCGGCGTAGCGGCTGCTCTGCAGCGTGCTCGCGGTGGCCAGGATGCCGACGATGCCGCTGCGGGTGGCTTGCGCGGCCGGCTTCACGGCCGGTTCGATGCCGACGATCGGCAGGGTGAACGCTTCGCGCAACGCGCGCGCCGCGGCGGCGGTGGCGGTGTTGCAGGCGATGACCAGCGCGCGGGCGCCTTCGCCGAGCAGGAAATCGGCGATCGCGAAGCTGCGCTCGCGGATGAACTCCTCGCTCTTCTCGCCATAGGGAAGATGCCGCGCGTCGGATACGTAGACGATGTCCAGCCGCGGCATGCGCCGACGCATCTCGCGCACCACCGACAGCCCGCCCACGCCGGAATCGAAGACGCCCACCGGGCGGTGCTCGGACATGCGGCGTGCGGCCTCCGGGAACAGGGAGCTAGAAAACGGTGGTGATGGTACCGAACCGCGATCCGGGGGAGCAATCGCGCCCGGCTTGCCGCGCCACGCCCGGTGGTGCTAGCGTGACCCCGACCTTACCGCAAGTATCGAGGCATGATGGCGCAACTGACCAGGCTCCTGATGACTCCCACGGGGCTGGCGTTCGACCGCCTGCTGGTGCGCTACACCGGCGAGTCGCTGCTGAACCGCGTGTTCGCCCGCCAAGCCGGTTTTCCGCCCCAACCCGCGCTGCTGCTCGAGACGCGCGGGCGCGCCAGCGGCGCGCGCCGCCAGGCGGTGCTGCCGTGGTTCCTGATCGACGGCAAATGGGTGGTGGTCGGCAGCAAGGGCGGCATGCCCAGCGACCCCGCCTGGGTACACAACCTGCGCGCAGATCCCGCGGTCGGCGTGCGCGTGGCCCGCCGCCACCATCGGGCGCAGGCGCGCGTGACCACCGGCGCCGAGCGCGAGGCGCTGTGGTCGGAACTGGTGGCGCGCGTACCGGTCTACGCGCACTACCAGTCGCTGACCACGCGCGAGATCCCCGTGGTGGTGCTCGACTTCAGCGCTTGCCAGCCTTGCGCAGGTTCGCGGTCGTGAAGAAGTCCGCGCCCGGATCCGGTGCCGAATAGTTCCACGGACGCGTCTCGTTGATGATCCGCGTGGTGTTGTAGATGCCGGCGCGCAGATCGTGGAACATCTGGTTGCGCTTCTCGTAGCCGTTGACGTCGTAGGCGTAGTACGAGTTGATCAGCACCGTCTTCCACAGCTCGCCGCGGCCGTCGTAGTTTTCCGTGATCGCGATTGCCCAGCTGTCTTCCTCGATGTAGAAGCGCCGCTTGCCGTAGATATGGCGGAAGCCCTCGCGCAGATTCGCCTCCACGATCCACACGCGCCGCAGTTCCCAGCGCATGTAGTCGGGGTTCGCATGCCCGATCATCAGCAGCTGGTCCTGCTTCACGGCGGGATCGTCGAAACGGTAGCTGTGGAACGGCACGTACATCTCCTGGCGACCAACGATCGTCCACTCGAAGCGGTCCATCGCGCCATTGAAGCCCAGCGTGTCGTCGACGGTGGTGATGCCGCCTGGTCCGTCGGGCGTGTCGTAACCCACGTTCGGCGCCTGGCGGATTCGGCGTGCCCCCGGCATGTAGCGCCACACGGTGCGCGGCAGTTGCGTGTAGTCGAGCGGCTCCAGGATCAGCGTGATCATGCCCTTGTCCCGCACCGGGATCTCGACCTCGGTCCAAACGAATGCCTGGTACTTGTTGAAGTCCCGGTAGTCGCTGCCGATCGGCAGCGCCGGATCCGCGAACGGCACCTTCTGCTGAATCCAGGAACGGCGCGAGGCACGGCTGCCGTTGGCGAATACCGCGACGTCGTCGTAGTAACCCGCCTGGTGGAACGCGGTGGTGTGCAGGCGCGAATTCCAGATCGGCTCGGCGCCGTGCTTCGGAATCGGGAACGGCACGCCACCGGTGTAGCCCGCGATGCCGTCGTTGCCGTTGTAGAGCTCGGTATGCGTCGCGTTGTGCAGCGTGCGCTGCTTGAACTCCTTCGTGTAGTCGAAGTCCCGGTGCGTGGGATAGACGTCGATGCGGAAGGTCCCGGGATAGGTGCGGAACAGCGCCCGCTGCCCGTCGCTCAGGCGCGCCGCGTACTGCTCCATGTTGTCGGCGGTGATCGAGAACAGCGGCTTGTCCGCGGCATAGGGATCCGGGTAGGCCTCCTGCCCCGGCCCCTTCCACGTCAGGCCGGGCGGCAGGCCGAGCCACTTCCCGGTCCACGCCGGGATCGAGCCGTCGGCGTTGCCGGCGACCTCGGCGCCGCGCACGTTCAGTTCGCGTTCCAGGCGCGCCGCCTCCTCTTCGCTCACCTTCGCCATGGCGAGCGGCGCCGCCAGCAGCAACGCGAGTCCACCGATCCACAATGCACGCATGGCGCACCCTCCCTGTCAGGTCGATCAGAAGCTGTACTTGACGTTGAACGCGATGTTGTCGCGGTCGGTGAGCCAGTTGTCGAAGCCGCCACCGAAGTAGTTCGCGTAGGTGATCTCGGCGATCACCACGTTCGACCACGTACCCCGTAACCCGATGCTGAAAGTGACCGCGTCCTCGACCAGGTTCGCTTCGCGTACCGTGCCATCGAGCGTGTGCTGCACGAACACCGGCACGCTCACATCGAGCGCCTCCATCACGTTCTTGTACGCGAATTCGGCGCGCAGCGCATAGGCAACGCCGCGCGCGTCGCCGCTCATCTCGTTGTTCGAGCGGTTAAGCACGTCGACCGCCACGAATTCGCCGACCACGCTGAGGTCGTCCCACAGCGCGCGCGGCTGGAATACCTGCGTGAACCCGATCTGACCCTGCATCACTTCCTGGCGCTCGGGGTTTCCTGAGGTCACGGTCATCGGCAAGCCGTCACGGTACGACACTTCGCCGTTGACCTGCGTGTCGCCGAGGATCGTGCTGAAGCTCGCGCCGACGACGCGGATGTCGTCGAAATAGAGCAGCCTGAAATCGGTAGGCAGCGGCACGCCGTTGCGCTGGAAGCTCGGCGCCTTGTTGTGGGCGTTCAGGTAATAGAAACCCAGCTCGGCACCCGACTCGAGCGCATAGCGCAGCGCCACGCCCCACTGGCCCTGCTCGCCGGGCTCGTCGTCGGGCAGGCGCGGCAGGCGCGGGTCCAGGCCGAACAGGTCCAGCACACCGAGGTAGAAGTGCGCCGCGCCCGGACCGAGGAAATCCTGCTGGCTGAAATAGCTGCCGACCGCATTCAGCCGGGTGGGTTTCCACTCGTACTGGTAGTAGCCCTGCAGCGCCACCGCGCTGCTGAGGTCGATCTGCGCGTAGACCGCGCCGGTCGGCATGTAGATCTCCTTGACCTCGGTTCCCGGCACGTTCGCCACCGCGGCGTCGTACCAGTTCTGCATGCCGTTGATGCCCGAGAAAAACGTCGCCTCGCCCCAGTTGATCACCTGGCGGCCCACGCGCAGGTCGAGCAGCCGTTCGCCGATGTCGAAGCCGCCGTAGACGTAGGCGTCGAGCAGTTCGGCCTTGGCGCCGTGCTCATCGCGCGTGCGCTCGATGAAATCGCCGCGTGCCACGCCCGGTGCGTCGTTCATCGTCCGGTAGCCGACCGCGTCCATGTCGGTGTCGCGGTCCCGGTACACCTGGTCGTAGAAGGCCTTGCCGCGCAGGAACACGCCGTAGCCGTCGCGCTCGAGTTCGAACTCGACCAGCGCGGTCGCGCGGTTCGAGATCAGGCCCTTGTCGAAGTTGTTGTTGCCGTCGTCCATGTTCTGCGCGATCACGGTCTGCGGGTCCGACAGGTACGCGAAGCGGCGCGCGAATGCCCAGTCGTCCCACTGCGCCGGCAGGCGCCGCAGCTGGCCGGCGCGTGCACCCTCGACGCGCCACTGCGCACCCCAGGTCAGCGTGGTGTCCAGATCGAGCGTGAAGCCCGATTCCGACTCGAAGCTCAGGGCCGCGGCATCCGTCCCGGCGACCGCCAGCACCGCTGCCGCCACGCAGCGCCTCGCGTCGATCCGCTTCCCTTGCCTTGCCATCAGCGACCTCCGTGCGTTGTTCAGGGCGCGCCCGGCGCGCGTTTGCGTTCGAACAGGAAATACGCGAGCGCCGGCTGCAGCCACAACGCCCCCAGCATGTTCCACAGGAACATGAACGTCAGCAGCTTGCCCATGTCGGCCTGGAACTTGATCGGCGACCAGATCCAGGTCGCGACCCCGATCGCCAGCGCACAGCCGGTGAGCAGCACCGCCGAGCCGGTGCCGCGCAGCGTCTGCAGGTACGCGTCGGACAGCGCGAGGCCCTGCTGGCGGAATCCCTGCAGCCGGTTGAACAGGTAGATCCCGTAGTCCACGCCCACGCCCACGCCGAGCGCGATCACCGGCAGCGTGGCCACCTTCACGCCGATGCCGAGCAGCGCCATCAGCGCGTTGCACAGCACCGAGGTCAGCGCCAGCGGCAGCATGATGCACAGCACCGCGGAGAAGGAACGGAAGCTGAAGAACACCAGCGCGGCGACCACGCCGTAGACCAGCAGCAGGATGCGCATCTGCGCCTTCGAGATCTCCTCGTTGGTCGCCGCCTCCACGCCTGCGTTGCCGGCGGCCAGCACGAAACGCAGCGCATCGCTGTTGTGGCGGCCGGCGAACTCCTGCACCGCGCGCACCACGGTCGCGAGCGTCTCGGCCTTGTGGTCGCTCAGGAACAGCGCCACCGGGGCCAGGCTGCAGTCGGCGTTGACCAGTTGCTGCGGGACCATGCCGAAGGTGGTGTCCAGTGCGCGCTGGTTGCGCGTGATCGCATGCCACTTCAGGCTGCCTTCGGCGAAACCCATGGTGACCAGACGTGCCACCTCGGCCAGCGACATCGCCGACTCCACGCCCGGCACGTTGACCATATGCCAGGAGAACAGGTCGACCAGCGCGAGGTTGCGCTGCAGGTAGCAGGTTTCGGGTGGGGTCTCGACCATCACCACCAGCACGTCCGAGCTGGTTGCGTAGTTGCCGGTGATGAAGCTGTTGTCGAGGTTGTAGCGCGAGGCCGGGTGCAGCTCGGGTGCACCGGGGTCGAGGTCGCCGATGCGCACGTCGCGCCCGCCATGGATGCCGACCGCGAAACCGATCGCCGCCAACAGCAGCGACACCGCGGCGGCACGCGGCGTCGCGCAGCGCGCGAGCAGCCGCCACAGCGCGGCGGCGGATTCACGACGCGCGACCACGCGCTGGCGCCCGCGCAGGCAGACGCCGAGGTACGACATCACGACCGGCAGCAGCACCAGGTTCGTCAGCACGATCACCGCCACCCCCACGCTCGCCGCCACGCCGAGGTCCTGGATCACCTCGATGTCGATCAGCATCATGGTCAGGAAGCCCACCGCGTCGGAGACCAGTGCGGCCATGCCGGCGATGTAGATGCCGCGGAACGCGAGCCGCGCCGCCGCGAGCCGTGGCCGCCCGGCCACCGTTTCCACACCCACCGCGTTGACCACCTGCACGCCGTGGCTGACGCCGATCGCGAACACGAGGAAGGGGATCAGGATCGAATAGGCGTTGAGACCGTAGCCCAGCGTGGTTAGCAGCCCGAGCTGCCAGATCACCGCGATCACCGAGCACGCGAGCGGCGCCACGGTGGCACCTATGCAACGCGTGTAGTAGAACAGCAGCAACGCCGTGACCACCAGCGTGATCACCGCGAACAGCAGGATGGCACCCACGCCCTCGAGCAGGTCGCCGACGATTTTCGCGAAGCCGACGATGTGGACCTGGATGTGCTCGTCGTGGAAACGCGCGCGGATGCGCTGCTCCAGGTCCTGCGAAAAGGCGTGGTAGTCCAGCCGCTGGCCGGTGATCGGGTCGCGGTCGAAGATCGGCGCCTCGACGATGCTAGAGCGCATGTTGTCGGCGACCAGGCGCCCCACCTCGCCGGAGCGCATCAGGTTGTGGCGCAACTCCTCCAGGCTGGCCGGCGATCCGTCGTAGGTGTCGGGCATCACGACGCCGCCCTCGAAGCCCGATTCGGTCACCTCGGTCCAGCGCACGTTCGGCGTCCACAGCGACTTCAGCCGGTTGCGATCGACGCCGTTGATGTAGAACAGTTCGTCGGTGACCTGCCTGAGCACGTCCAGGTACCCGGCATCGAAGATGTCACCGTGCGTGTTCTCGACCGCGATCTGGATCGAGGTGCCGGAGGCGCCGAGGTCGCCCATGTGGCGCATCATCGCCTTGATGAACGGGTGCTCGAGCGGGATCATCTTCTCGAAGCTGGCGTCGGGTCGCAGCTTCGCGGTCTGCCACGCGAAGAACACGGTCAGCAGCGCGAACACCAGCAGCAACAGCGGGCGGTGATCGAAGACCAGCCTCTCGATGAAGCGCTCCTCGGCGTTCGCCACCGATTCCGGCGCGGGGGACTGCGGATCGCTCATCTCAGCCTCCTTGCCGAACGCCGGGCGCACCGACACCCTCGATCCGCCGCACGCCGCCCTGCCCCGCCACCACCAGCGTGCCGTCGGGAGCGATGGCGGCGGCACCGAGCTGCTGGCGCATCGCGACCCGCGTGTGGTCGGTGACCACGCCCGAGTCCAGGCGCACCGCCAGGATGGTGCCCATGCTGCCGACCAGCAACACCTCGTCACCGGCAGTGAGCGTGCCGCCGGCGAGCACGGTCTCCACGCCGCTGTCGAGCGCGTTCCAGCTGTCGCCGAAATCGCGCGTTACATGCACGTTGCCCTGCAGTCCGAACACGCCGACGGTGCCGGTGCCGGGCAGGCCGAGCGCGCCGAACAGCGTGCCCTCGTACGGTGAGGCCAGCGTCTCCCACGTCGCGCCGCGGTCCGCCGAGCGGTAGAGGGAACCGGCCTCGCCGGCGAGCAGCAGCCGCGCGCCGCCGTCGGAGGCGATCGCGTAGTAGTGCAGTTCATCGGGATTGTCGATCGACGCCGGGTCGACATCGACCCAGCTCGCGCCGCCGTCGTCTGTACGCAGGAAGGTCCCGTAGGCGCCGACCGCGAACCCGTGTTGCGGATCGCTGAAGTACACGTCCATCAGCGGCGGCGGGAATACCGGTTCGGCGACCCGCTCCTCGGCCTCTGCGAGCAGTGCGCGCGCGTCCTCGGTCAGCCCGGCGTCGGCGCCGGCCTCACGCTCGAGCGCGGCGAGTCCGGCACGCGCACGCTCGAGTTCCGCCGCGTTGCGCCGCTGCTGGGCATCGAGTCCGTCGCGCTGCAGGCGCCAGGTGAGGCCGCCATCGTCGCTCGCGACGATCATGCCGTCGTGGCCCACCGCCCAGCCGTGGCGCGGATCGACGAAGAATACCGCCGTGAGCAGCACACGCACGGGCACGGGCACCTGGATCCAGGAGCGGCCCGAATCGTCGGAATGAAGGATATGGCCGTAGTCGCCCACCGCGACCAGCCGCTCACCGACACGCGTGACATCGACCAGCAGGCTCGCGGCCGCCCGCGGCATGATCTCGGCCGGCTCGGGGGGCGCCGCGCGCACCGCCCCGGCGAGCACCAGTGATGCGAGCAGCAGCACGGTGCGGCGCAGCGTGCGCGACGAACTACCACCGGACCTCATCGTCACTTCCCCTTGTTGCTTGTGGCTCGTTGGGGTCGAATTCGTCCCGATTCTAGGCACGGAAGAAAACACGTCGCATGATATGCGTCAAGCAAGCAGGGGAATCGCGATGCAGGACAACACGAAGCAGATCGACTACTGGAACGGCGAGGCGGGCAGGAAGTGGGCCGACAACGACGCGCATTTCGAGCGCTCGATCGGGGCGCTGAACACGCCGCTGCTGGAGCGGGCTCGCCCCGCCCGGGCGCGCAATGCGCTCGACATCGGTTGCGGCTGCGGCAACCAGACGCTGGCGCTGGCGCGTATGCTCGGTCCAGCGGCGCGCGTGACCGGCATCGATGTCTCGGAACCGATGCTCGCGGTGGCGCGCACGCGCGCGGCCGACGACGCGGCCACGCTCGAGTTCCTGCGCGCTGACGCAGCGACGCACGCATTCGCGCCGGGCAGCTTCGACCTGCTGTTCTCGCGCTTCGGTGTGATGTTCTTCACCGACCCGGCCGCCGCGTTCGCGAACCTGCGCGGCGCCTGCGCCAAAGGTGCCCGGCTGGTGTTCTGCTGCTGGCAGGGCATCGAGCAGAACGACTGGCTGCGCGTGCCGATGCAGGCGCTGGCGCGGCACGTGGAACTCCCGCCGTTCGATCCCGGGGCGCCCGGTCCGTTCGCTTTCGGCGACCGCGAGCGCGTGCGCGGCATCCTCGGCGCGGCCGGGTTCGCCGGGCCACGCTTCGAGGAACTGCGCACCGAACTGAACTTCGCGCAGGGCGAGACACTGGCCCATGCCACCGAGGCACTGGTGCAGGCCGGTCCGGCCGCGCTGCTGCTCGCGCAGCTGGACCCCGCGGCCCGTGCGCAGGCGCTGGCCGAGGTGGCGGAGGCGGTGGCGCGCTACTACCGCGACGGCCGCATCCTGATGCCCTCCGCCGTCTGGCTGGTCAGCGCCGC